>BNJU01002818.1_pt1 | contig 97354 bp, 140 predicted proteins | sample 8539281 | NCBI WGS metagenome assembly BNJU01 (sample SAMD00202456, study PRJDB9452) | human saliva metagenome | isolation source: human saliva | place: Japan | reverse complement strand
GAAGGAAAATTTTGAAGTATATTTTTAAAATTTTTAAGAAAATCTTTTTAGAATTGACTGCCAATTATCTTGTAACACCAAAGTGTTTTCGACAGTAAAAGCGGATATTCTCAAATTAAATGTTGATATAGTTGATAATATTTCTCCAAAAAGTTGCGTTTAAAAATATTCCAATCACGATATTACAGGAAAGAGTTAAAACGCTCAATAAAAATCTTGTGCGTATGATTTTAAAAATGGTTGTCTATAATAATCAAGATGAACTGTTGCCTGAAAAAAATGGGAAGTTGAGTATATATTACTGCAAAAATGGGTGACCAGTTTACAGAAAGCGTGGAGAATAAAAGAAGTTAAAACGCATATAAATTATATAGGAAATAAAATTCCTTTTTGAAAGAAGATTGACAATTAAAAATTTACAGAAAACTTTTTGAAAAAGAAAAAAGACAAAGGTATAAAAAATCTAAAATTAAATATGTTAGGGAGTTAATTCCAGATGATAAAAATGACTGGACTTTTGAAGATATTGAAAAAAAGAAATAAAAAAGTTGCAGAAGAACTTGTGAGTATTTATTACTTGGAATGGAGAATATGAATTTTAAAGGAGAGAAATTTTGGAAAGTTTTATTTTTAGGGAATTATTTTACTGGTAGGAGCGATAACTAATAATAAATCTATTGTTTTTGCGACAATTTTGTGTCTGATTCTGAAAATGTCTGTAATATTACTGAATATTTTTAAAAGTAAAAAGGTCAATATTGAAGGAATAATGACTCAATTTAGAAAAGAAGGATAAACTGGGAGTCTTGATAATTACAATTGCGATTTTAATCCCTATTGCAACTGGAGAAATTGGCTTTTTCCCATCTGCTTTCCGCCTTTCAATCCCCAGTTGGATGGGTTGCAATTATAAGCGGAATTACAGTTTCAATCCTTTCTTCCAAAGGAGTCGGACTTCTTTCAGGCGACCCTGAAATTACAGTTGCCCTTGTAATCGGGACAATAATGGGAGTTGTATTTTTAAGGGTATTGCGGGTGGACCAGTTATTGCCAGTGGAGATTACATTTTGTATTTTTAAAGGTCTTTGGAGTTATTTTTAAAAACATTAATTTCACTTGAAATTACCACAGGTGTTTAGCGAGTTTACAAAAAAATGGAAAAATTTAAAAACAAAAGAAAATTGTGTTGACAAAAAACTATAGAGTATGGTATTATAAATAAAGTAGTTTATTCTGGTAATACCAATATTTTATTGGGAGGGATAGAAACAATGAGAGTACAAAGTTATTTTAGAGTGCACTGAAACTAAGTTGAGACATTATGTTACAACTAAAAAACAAAAACTCATCCTGAAAGATTAGAAATGAGAAAATACAATCCAGTGCTTAAAAGACATTCTCTTTACAGAGAAGTTAAATAATCTCATAAAAATAGATAGGGTCAGTAGTTCAATTGGTAGAGCGTCGGTCTCAAAAACCGAAAGTTGCGGGTTCGATTCCTGCCTGGCCTGCCATTTTTATTTTTATGAGAATAATAAAGAAACTTAGTTGTATATGGTTTTAAGGACTATTTATTTTTAGGTTAAATTTCTTTATTAAAAGCAGGAGAATTTAGTTTTTAAAATTCTTGGATGATTCTAGGAGATAATTATGAGTAAATTTAATTTTAAAGGATGCTATTGGGGAATTTACGTGAAGAATATAAAAATATATTGGCCGGATAAAATTGAAATTTATCACGTTACTGTAATCGTGATCTTGATGACGAGTTTTATAGATATATATACACTTCTTTTTGATCTGACGTTTAATTTTTGTCTTGGCAAAAATAAGTGATATTCTAAGAAATATTTTAGGAGGCGTAAAGTGACTGAAAGCAAATGAAAAAGTTGAAGATGAAGTTGCATACGAAAAAATGGTATATAATTCACACTTATTCTGGTTACGAAAGAAAAAAGTGGGTGCTCGACTTGGAAAAAGAATAGAGTCGCTTGACTTGACAGATAGGGTTTTAGAATTTTAGTGCCTGAAGAAGAGAGTCTTTGGAGGAAAAAAACGTGGAAAAAAATGGTAAAGTTCCAAGAAAACTTTTTCCAAGTTACGTAATGATAGAAATGCTTTCTGTTAGGGAAGAAAATGAATTAGGGACTGGGATATCGTGTTGACAGTGATGCCTGGTATGTAATAAGAAATACTAATGGAGTTACTGGATTTGTCGGAGTTGGAGTGATCCAATACCGTTGTCTGATGAAGAAGCCGCAGATTTACTTTCTAAAATTGGAATCGATATTGACAGGGGAGGAAAAAGATCCAAGACTTGATATTAATTTTAAAGTTGGTGGAGTTGTTACTGTTAAAGGTGGTTCATTTGATGGACAACAGGAGAAATTTCAGAAATTGACCATGAACATGGTAAAATAAAAAGTAATGCTTGAAGTCTTTCGGGGACGTTTGACTCCTGTGGAAGTAGAGCATACTGAAATAGAAAAAAATAGATTATTAAAATTTAAAAACAGAAAAATATTATTTTTAAAGAGAGTATTATTAAAGAATAACAATTAGCGAAATTTTAATTTGAAAGAAAAGTGGGAGATTTTAAAAATTCAATTACCACAGAGGAGGAAAAATGGCTAAAGAAGTAATCGGAAAAGATTAAATTACAATTAGAAGCGGGAAAAGCAAATCCTGCACCACCAGTAGGGGCCTGCATTAGGACAACACAGGGGTAAATATTGCAGAATTCTGTAAATCATTCAACGCTCAAACACAAGATAAAATGGGATTTGTAATTCCAGTAGAAATTACTGTATATGCAGATAGAAGTTTTACATTTGTATTAAAAACACCGCCTGCATCAGACTTATTGAAAAAAAGCGGCTAAAGTTAAAAAAAGGTCTTTGGAAATTCATTAAAAGAAGTTCTTTGGAACTATAACTAAAGACTCAATTACAAGAAATTGCAGAAACTAAAATGCCAGATTTAAATCTTGGAAGTGTTGAGCGGCTATGAACATTATTGCAGGAACTGCAAGAAGTATGGAATTAAAATTTCTGAATAATTAATATTAAAAATAGAGATAAGAAATAAAGAATTAAACGATTATTAGAACAAGTGGAAGGTTATAAAACCAATGACCACAGAGGAGGAAATAATAAATGGCAAAAAGAGGAAAAAGATACGATAACATTTCTCAAAAAGTAGATAAAATGAAAGTTTACACACAGAAGAAGCATTGGATTTAGTTTTTTGAAACTAAAAAGTGCAAAAATTTGTGGAAACAGTGAGAATTAGCAATTAGATTGGGAGTAGATCCAAGACACGCGATCGACAAGTAAGAGGTACAGTTTCATTACCAAACGGAACAGGTAAGACAGTAGAATCTTGGCTATCACAAGTGGAGAAAAATATTGATAAGGGCATTGGCGGCAGGAGCAGATTTTCTTTGGGAGATGATGAATATATTAACAAAATTCAAGGTGGATGGCTTGATTTTTGACTTAGTAGTGCTACACCTGACATGATGCCTAAATTAGGAAGATTAGGAAGAATCTTAGGGAACTAAAGGACTTATGCCTAACCCTAAATCAGGAACAGTTACAACAAACATTGAACAAACAGTTCAAGAATTTAAAAAGGAAAAGTTGCATTTAAAGTTGATAAATTAGGATCAATTCACTTACCAATCGGTAAAGTTGATTTTACAAAAGGAAAAGTATCGTAGAAAACTTCAAAGTAGCATTAGATCAAATTATCAAATTAAAACCAAATTTACTTCAAAAGGACAATATTTAAGAACAGTTGCAATCTCATTAACTATGGGACCTGGAATTAAAGTTGATCCATTGATTAGTTTTGGAGCATTTGTTGCTAAATAGTAAATAATCTTATATAATATATAAATTACCGGATAGGTTTTTTTCTGTTCGGTAATTTAAAAAAATATAAAAAATTAATAATAAATTTTTTTAAAAATATACTTGCAATTTTGTAAAAGTTATTGTATAATAATATATATTGGTTTATGATCATATAAATCATACAAAGTAAATATAACCAAAGACAGTAGGTAGAATTTTTGATTCTTTAAACCCTACCGAGGTAAATATTATTACAAATAGATATTAAAATTAAATAATAGATATTTTTTTATAATATGATACCTCTGGGCTTATTGTTTTTGTTTCAGAGGTTTTTTATTATAAGGAGGTGAAATGAGATTGCCAGACTAAAGAAAAAAATTAGAAGTTGTAAAAAGTCTAGTTGAAAAAAATTAAAAAGATGCTAAAGCGGTAGTATTTGTTGATTATAAAGGGATTAGTGTTAATGAAGATACTGAACTTCGTAAAAATGCTAGAGAAGCAGGAGTAGAATACTTTGTTGCTAAAAAACAGATTGTTTAAAATAGCATTGAAAGAAGCAGGATTTGACACAGATGTTGATGATTTATTGGAAGGAACTACATCATTCGCAGTAGGATATGAAGATGGAGTTGCACCATCTAAAGTTAGTTTTTTTGATTTTTGGGAAAAAAATTAAAAGATAAATTAACAATTAAAGGTGGATTGCTAGAAACTGGAAGAGTTGAAGTATCTACTGTTGAAGCATTGGCTAAATTACCATCTAGAGATGAATTACTTGGTCAAATTGCTTACGGATTAGTTTGTCGCCAGTTAGAATGTTGGGTCGTGGCATTGACAAATGTTGCAGAACAAAAGGGAAACTGGGCAGGCGGTGAATAATTGAATGAAAATATTAATAAACTAAAAATAATAAAAAAATAAACAAATTAAAGAAGAAAATTAGGGAGGAAATAAAAATAATGGCATTTTAATAAAGAACAATTTATAGAAGATTTAAAAAGTATGTCTGTATTAGAATTAAAAAGAAGTAGTTGAAGTATTGAAGAAACATTTGGAGTATCGAACTCAACCAGTAGCAGTTGCAGGAGGCAGCGACGGGAGCGCGGTGAAGAAAAAAACTGAGTTTGATGTAGTATTAGTATCTGCAGGAGGGCTAAAGTAGCAGTAATTAAAGTAAGAGGAATTACTGGATTAGGGACTTAAAAGAGCTAAAGAAATTAGTTGAAGGCGGCGGAAAAAGCAGTTAAAGAAGGAGTTTCTAAAGAAGAAGTGAAGAAATTAAAGGTAAATTAGAAGTGCAGGAGCAACTGTAGAAGTTAAATAGTCAAAAATCAAATTAATAGTTAAGACACTCTTAGACATTACAGAGAGTGTCTTTTTCCACTATAAAACTTTAAGGTTGAATAGACAATTTATTCTTTTGTATTAATTTTTAGAGATAAAAAAATAGGTCAAAAACAAATTCATATATGTAATATGGCAAAAGCGCTTGTAAAAGAATATGGACATTGAAAAATAGATTGTTTTTTTAGGTAAATTTGATTATTTTTAAATAGTTAAATTGGAAAAAAAGTAGTTTTAGTATAATAACTTTAAGACTAAATATAGAGGTTCAAATGTTTTAAAAACAGAAGTATTTTTTTAGTCTATTTTTTTAGTTTTTATAATATAATTGATGTAATTTTATAGGTAAAAAAAGTTATATTGTATTAGATTTATTTGGAATGCAGAATTTTTGCAGTTTCAGAAGGTTGCCATTTTTATGGGAACAACTCACGTGATATAAAATAACAAATCGAAATTATGAGAACATTTTTTTAGATGAGGTTTAAATTTTAGAAGTTTATAAAAAGTTTAATTTTTTTGATTTGAATTGATGAAGAATGTGTTCTTTTATTAGGGAGGAATTTTTTTAAATGAACAAACTTATTGAAAGATATAGTTTCGGAAAAAAATAGTAGATAGGGGAAATGCGCACTTTTTAGAATTTCAGTTAAATTCTTATGAAGATTTTTGCAGACAAAGTGCCACCTCAAAAGAGAAAAATAAAGGTTTTGAAGCGATCTTTAATGAAATTTTTCCAATTGGATCGACAATGGGTTATTGAAATTAGAATACTTATGGTATGAAATTCATGATAATGATGAGCCTTTAAATGATGAATTGGAATGTAAAAAGAGGTAAAAACGTATTCTGGTCAATTAAAAAGTTAGATTGAAATTAACTAACAAGAGAACAGGAGAAATTCAGGAAACATTAGTTCATTTTGGAGATATCCGCTTATGACTGATAAAGCAACGTTTATCGTAAATGGTGCAGAAAGAGTTGTTATTTCCCAATTACACAGATCACTAGGGAATCACTTTTTAACAAGGAATTGAATATTCAAACAGGAAAAGATGTGTTTATCGGGAAAAATTATCCCTTATAAAGGAACATGGCTTGAATTTGAAACTGACAAGAATGATATTTTAAATGTAAAAATTGATAGAAGAAAGAAAGTTTTATTGCCTGTTTTTCCTTAAAAGCAGTTGATTTTTCCCATACTAACGAAGAAATTATGAATGAATTTTTTTGAGTTAAAGGGAAGTGGGAATTGTCAGAATTTTTATTCAAAAATATAAAGATACAGAACTGGAAGAAATTTTTGCGATCAAGACTGGAAGGAGACTTTGTAAGAGAAGATATTTTGGATGAAGAAACTGGGGAATTTGTCGCTGAAGCAGAAGAAATCATCGACATACCTGTTATTCAAAAAAATAATAGATGCAAAAAGTAGAAAAAATTAAGTATTTGGGAAGTAAAAACCTGAAGATAGAATAATTGCAAATGCTTTGGTACATGATAGCACTAAAAAAATAGTGATGAGGCGGTTATCGAAGTATTTAGAAAAACTACGTCCAGGGGATTTAGTAACTGTTGACAGTGCCAGATCGCTTGTTAAGCAGATGTTCTTTAATCCGCAAAGATATGATTTGGCAGATGTTGGAAGATATAAAGTTAATAAAAGATTAAAACTAGATGTTCCAGCAGATGTAATTGTGTTGACAAAGGAAGATGTTTTGCAAACTATTGAATATGTGAAAAATCTTGTAAGCGGAGAAGGATTTACAGATGACATTGATAATTTGTCAAATAGACGTGTAAGAGGTGTTGGAGAATTGCTTTCTATCCAAATAAAAGGTGGAATCTTGAAAAAATGTCTAAAATGGTCAGAGAAAAAAATGACAATTCAAGATATTACAACATTGACTCCGCAAAGTTTGTTAAATACAAAACCTCTAAATGCGCTAATTCTTGAGTTTTTTGGAAGTGGACAATTGTCACAATTTATGGATCAGTCAAATCCGTTATCTGAATTGACTCATAAGAGAGAATTTGACGTTAGGACCTGGAGGACTTTCGAGAGATAGAGGCAGGGATTTGAGGTTCAGGGACGTTCATAATTCGCATTATGGAAGAATCTGTCCAATAGAAACTCCAGAAGGACCGAATATCGGACTTATCGCTTCACTTTCAACTTATGGAAAAGTTAATAAATATGGATTTATTGAAACTCCGTTTGTAAAAATAAACGATGGAAAAGCCGATTTTAATGATATTAGATATTTAGCAGCTGATGAAGAAGAAGGATTATTTATCGCCCAAGCAGATACACCAATTGACAAGGATGGAAATTTCTTGACTGATGAAGTTGTTTGCCGTTATGGAGATGAAATTGTGCATATTGACAAGTCAAAAGTTGATATTCTAGACGTGTCGCCAAAACAATTAGTGTCTGTTTCAGCGGGATTAATACCATTTTTGGAACACGATGATGCCAATCGTGCGTTAATGGGATCAAATATGCAACGTCAAGCGGTGCCATTATTAAAAACAGAAGCACCTTATGTTGGAACTGGACTTGAAAGAAAAGTTGCCGTGGATTCAGGGGCAGTTATTACTTCAAAGGCAGCTGGAACTGTAACTTTTGTAGATGCAAGAAAGATTATTGTAACTGATGAAGATGGAAAAGAATATTCTCACAGATTACTAAACTTTGAAAAATCTAACCAGTCAATGTGTTTACATCAAAAACCGATTATTGACTTGGGAGATAAAGTTCAAAAGGGAGATATTATTGCGGATGGACCATCTACTGCAGGTGGGGATTTAGCATTAGGTAAAAATATCCTGCTAGCATTTATGCCTTGGGAAGGATATAATTTTGAAGATGGAATCCTTATTTCAGAAAGACTTAGAAAAGATGATGTATTTACTTCAATCCATATTGAAGAATTTGACATTGAAGCGAGAACTACAAAATTAGGTGATGAGGAAATTACAAGGGAAATTCCTAATGTTTCTGAAGAAGCCTTGAGAAACCTTGATGAAAATGGAATTATAAGAATCGGAGCACACGTAACTCCTGATGATATTCTTGTCGGAAAAGTAACTCCAAAAGGGGAAACTGAACCGCCAGCAGAAGAAAAACTATTACGTGCAATCTTTGGGGAAAAGGCAAAAGATGTAAGAGATACTTCATTAAGACTTCCTCACGGAGTAAAAGGTACTGTTGTAGATGTGCTTGGTAGCATCTAAAGAAAACGGAGATGACTTGAAGGCTGGAGTAAATAAATTAATCAGAATTTACATTGCTGAAAAAAGAAAAATAATGGTTGGGGATAAAATGTCTGGACGTCATGGAAACAAAGGGGTAATCTCAAGAGTATTGCCAATTGAAGACATGCCACATTTGGAAGATGGTACACCAATTGATGTCTGTCTTAACCCACTTGGAGTGCCATCACGTATGAATATCGGACAGGTACTGGAAGTTCACTTGGGACTTGCAATTGGAGATATTGATAAATATATCGCAACACCAGTATTTGATGGTGCAAGTGAAGACGATGTAAAAATTACTTGGAAGAAGCTGGATCTGACAGAACTGGTAAAAGTAAAACTAATAGACGGAAGAACTGGACGACCATTTGACAACCCAGTAACAGTTGGACGTATGTATATGTTAAAACTTACGCACTTGGTAGAAGACAAAATGCACGCCAGAGCAATCGGACCATACTCACTTGTTACTCAGTGACCACTTGGAGGAAAAAAGCCCAATTTGGTGGACAAAGACTTGGAGAAATGGAAGTCTGGGCATTGGAAGCCTACGGTGCATCAAATATTTTTACAAGAAATGCTTACAGTTAAATCAGATGACATTAGCGGAAGAACAAAAAAACTTATGAAGCGATTGTAAAAGGACAAGAAATGCCAGAAGCAGATGCTCCAGAATCGTTTAGAGTATTAATTAAGGAATTCCAGTCACTTGGACTAGATGTAGCTCTTTATGATAAAGATGGGAACAAATTGAATTAGATAAAAAAATGTAGATGCTTAGTGGAAAAATATTTTTTTGGGAACTAAAGTTTTAAATATAAATTTTAGTTCTCGTAATATTATATAAATTAAAAACTAATTTTTGGGAGAGAATATGAAAAAAATATTTTGTTTAGCAATTGTTTTAGCAGTTTTTGTGAATGTTAATACGTTTTCTGCAACTAAAAAAATCAAGTTCGAGTAAAAAAAGTTCATCTAGTCAAAATAAATTCAGAGCGACTAAGTTGCATTAAAGTTTATAACAGAATATTCATCAATGACAGATAATACAGAATATATGAGAAATACAAAACTTATTACTGAAAAATTAAGAGTGAATATTTCCAAATTTTTTTGCAGATGCTTATTTGAATGATGATATAGTGGATCTTGATAGTATTATAGATGGTCAAGATGCTCCATCAAAAATATAAAGTCATTTCTTATAATTCAAAAACTGGTTTAGTAGTAGTTCAAGGAATAGATTGGAAAAAAACAAATAAAATTAAAAGTAAAAATAAATGGTAAGTGGCTTGTAGATGGATCAGGAGTGCTTAATATGGATTAAAAATATATAAATATATTGAATAAATTATAAAGATTTCCCCACTTTACTTTTTTTAAAAAAGTGGAATTAAAAGAATTGAGGAGGCTCTTAACGAATGAGTATAAGAGATTTTGATAGTATTCAAATAAAATTGGCATCGCCAGAAAAGATTTTGGAATGGTCGTATGGTGAAATTACGAAAGCCGAAACAATAAATTATAGAACATTAAAGCCTGAAATGGACGGATTATTCTGTGAGAGAATATTTGGGCCATCTAAGGATTATGAATGTGCCTGCAGGAAGTATAAGAGAATGCGTTACAAAGGCATGGTTTTGTGAAAAAAATGTGGTGTTGAAGTGACAACTTCAAAAGTTAGACGTGAAAGAATGGGACATATTAAACTGGCTACACCGATTGCACATATTTGGTATTCTAAAGGTACGCCCAACAAAATGAGTCTTTTGTTGGGAATTAGCACTAAAAGAATTGGGAATCAGTTTTGTATTTTTTTCAAGATATATTGTAACTGATCCTGGAGAAACTGGGCTTGAAAAAGGTCAAATTTTGACAGAAAGAGAATATAAATTGCATGAAAGTCAATTTAAAGGTGAGTTCTGACAAAGAAAAATGGGTCTTTGAAGGAGTTTTAACTTTACTTGAGGAAATTGATTTGCATGAATTGGAAAGTAAACTTCAAAATGAGATGGATGTGGAACATTCTACACAAAAAGAAGAAAAAGTTATAAAAAGATTAAAAGTAGTAAGAGATTTGATAGAAAGTCTGAAATAGACCTGAATGGATGATTTTAACTGTGTTGCCAGTTATTCCAGTGATTTAAGACCGATGGTTCAGTTAGATGGTGGAAGATTTGCTACTTCTGACTTGAATGATTTGTATAGAAGAGTAATTAATAGAAATATCAGGCTTAAAAAAATTGATGTCAATTAAAGACTCCTGAAATTGTAATAAAAAAATGAAAAGAGAATGTTGCAGGAAGCATGAGATGCATTAATTGATAATGGTAGACGTGGAAAACCAGTTGTTAATCAAAGCAACAGGGAATTGAAATCACTTTCTGATATGTTAAAGGGGAAACAAGGACGTTTTTAGACAAAAATCTATTGGGAAAAACGTGTGGATTATTCAGGAAGATCAGTTATTGTCGTTGGACCAAGCTTTTGAAAATGAATCAGTGTGGATTGCCTAAAAAGATGGCGCTTGAACTGTATAAGCCATTCTTGATGAGAGAGAACTGTAAAAAGGGAATTGGCTTCAAATATTAAAGTTGCTAAGAAAATGGTTGAAGAAGAAGATGAAAATGTATGGGAATTGATTGAAGAAATTATTAAAAAAATCGCCCAGTACTTTTTAAATCGTGCTCCGACATTACATAGACTTTCAATTCAAGCATTTGAGCCAATTTTGATAGAAGGAAAGGCTATTAGACTTCATCCGCTTGTATGTTCTGCATTTAATGCGGATTTTGATGGTGACCAAATGGCGGTTCACCTGGTATTGTCACAGGAAGCGCAGATGGAAGCAAAATTACTTATGCTTGCAACAAATAACATTATACTTTACATCAAATGGTGGACCAATAGCAGTTCCGTCACAAGATATGGTAATGGGATGCTATTATATGACAAAAGAGAAAAAAGGTTCAATGGGAGAAGGAAAACTGTTTTCTAGCAGAAATCAATTAATTACTGCTTATCAAAATGGAAAAGTGTCTGTTCATGCTATAGTGAAAGTTAGAGTAGATGGTAATTTGATTGAAACAACGCCAGGAAGATTGATGTTTAACTTGATCTTGCCAAAAGAAGTTAGAAATTATGGAATTACGTTTGGTAAAAAAGAATTGAAAAATCTGATCGCTGAACTTTATAAGAGATATGGATTTGAAAAAACTTCAAAATTACTGGATGATATTAAAGAGTTTGGATACCATTACGGTACACTTGCTGGAATTACAGTTGGAATTGAAGATTTGAAGATTCCCTGAAACTAAGAAGGAAATACTTGAAAATCTTGAAAAAAAGTGTGGCAGAAGTTGAGAAAGCAATATAAAAGCTGGAGAAATTATCAATGAAGAAAGATACAGAAAAAAACAGTGGGTATTTGGTCAGAAAGTTTACTGAAAAAAGTAACAAAAGATATGATGGATAACCTTGATGAATTTAATCCAGTTTACATGATGGCAAATTCAGGAGCCAGAGGGTCAATTGCGCAAATGCGTCGAACTGGTGGAATGCGTGGACTTATGGCGGATACGCAAGGTAGAATCATTGAAATGCCGATTAAAAGCCAACTTTAGGGAAGGTCTTAACATCTTGGAATTCTTTATGTCATCACATGGAGCGAGAAAAGGGCTTGCCGATACTGACGATTAAGAACAGCGGATTCAGGATATTTGACAAGAAGGCTGTTGATATTTCGCACGAAGTTATTGTAAACAATGATGACTGCGGATGTGAACATGGAATTGTCGTAACGGACTTGATGGATCTTTGGGGAAGTTATTGAAAAAAATTAAGTGAAAGAATTTATGGAAGAAATTTGGCGACAGATTTAGTTCATAATGGAGAAGTTATTGCGACTAGAAATACTTTGATTGATGATGAATTGATTAAAAAATTGAAGAATTGGATATTCGTGAAGTGGAAATCAGAACACCTTTGACTTGTAAATTGGAAAAGGGAGTTTGTAAGAAAATGTTATGGATTGGATCTTTCTAACCATAAGGAAATCTTGAAAGGGAAGCGGTTGGAGTTATTGCGGCTCAATCAATTGGAGAACCTGGTACACAGCTTTACAATGCGTACTTTCCATACTGGAGGAGTTGCCACAGCTGGCTTCAGTTCAATCTGACTATAAGTCGGATATTGCTGGAAAAAGTTAAGTTTAGAGGTATTTCTACACTTTTTAGATAAAGAAGGAAAAAGAAATCGTTGTTTCTCAAAAATGGACGTTTAATAATAGGAAAACATAGATATGAAATTCAATCTGGTTCAATTTTACATGTAAAAGATGGAGATGAAGTTAAAAAAGGACAAATCCTAGTTGAATTTGATCCTTATCAAACGCCAATTATTACATCTGAAGAAGGTAAAGTAGAATTTAGAGATATTTATGTAAGAGAGAACATTGACGTAAAATATGGAGTTACTGAAAAAAAGTAGTTTATAAAAACCTGTGGAAAGCGGCGATGTAAACCCTAGAATCATAATTTACACAAAAGATGACAGAAGAGTGGAATATGCAGTTCCTTATGGAGCATATTTAATGGTAAATGAAGGAGATCATGTTAAAAAAGGTCAAACTATTACAAAAATCTTGAAAACAGGAGAAGGAAATAAAGATATCACTGGAGGTCTTCCTCGTGTGCAAGAATTGTTTGAAGCAAGAAATCCTAAAGGAAAAGCTATCTTGTCAGAATTTGCAGGGCGTGTTGTATTCTCGGATAAGAAGAAAAAGGGTATGAGATTAATATTGATTGAAGATCCTGAAACTGGGGAATTAATTCAAGAATATACAGTTCCTGTGGGGGAACATCTGGTTGTAACTAATGAAATGCTGATTGAAAAAGGTGCTAAAATTACAGATGGACCAGTTTCGCCTCACGATATTTTGAAAATTAAAGGGCTTGTGGAAGCACAGCAATTTATCTTGGAATCAGTACAGCAAGTTTATCGTGAACAAGGAGTTGCGGTTAATGACAAGCATATTGAAATAATCGTAAAACAAATGTTCCAAAAAAATTAAGATTAAGGGTTCGGAGATTCACTATTCCTTGAAGATGAATTAATTGATAAGAAAATTGTGGAACGTGAAAATGAAAAACTTATTGCAAATGGAAAACGTCCTGCAACTTACGAACCTGTAATACAAGGTATTACAAAAGCGGCAGTAAACACAGAAAGTTTCATTTCTGCGTCATCATTCCAAGAAACAACAAAAAGTTCTTGCAAATCTCGCAGTTGAAGGAAAAAACAGACAGACTTGAAGGGCTTAAGGAAAATGTAATTATTGGTAAGAAAATACCAGGAGGTACTGGTTTCAAAGATTACAAATATCTGGATGCAACTTTGAAAAGTGACATTGCCGAAGAAATTGAAACAGAGGCAGAAACTGATGCGGATGGAATAAATGAAGAAATTGAAACAGTTTCAGATTTAGCAGATGAATCAGTAGAAACTATGGAAAAATTCAGAAGAAACAGAAGTTTAATAAATTGTCAGTTGCTTTTTGAAAATGAAAAATGCTAATGCTAAATTCCATTATAAAAGTAGAGAGAAATCTGCTATTAAATGGAAATAGTTTAAGATTTAGAAAAATAGGAAAAATAAATTGGATGAATAGGGAATTTATAAATATGAATTTCCCCTTATTCACTTAAAAAATAAAGGTGGTTTCTTAATGAAAGGAAAACTATTTATCGTTTCAGGGCCTTCAGGCTCAGGAAAAATCAACAGTCACAAAAATTAGTAAAAGATAGATTAAATATCCCATTATCAATATCAGCTACAACTCGCAAGCCAAGAAATGGAGAAATCGACGGAAAAGATTACTTCTTCTTAACTAAGGAAACTTTTGAACAAAAAAATAAAAATGATGAATTTTATGAATATGCAAAATGTTCACGGCAATTATTATGGAACATTAAAGGAAGTTGTGGAAAAGCAACTTGAATAAAGGATTAAATGTAATTTTTGGAAATTGATGTTCAAGGTGCATTAATTGCGAAGGAAAAGAAAAAAAGATCTTTGTTTTGGTGTTTTTCGTACAAAGGATATGGAAACACTTGAAAAAAGGCTTCGCAATAGAAATACTGATACAGAGGAAGTTATTCAGACACGTTTGAAAAAAATGCATTAAAAAGAGCTGGAGTATGAAAAAAATACGATTATACAATAATAAATAATGATATTGAAGAGATCTTGCAGGAATTAATAAATATTATTAATTTGTAAAGTTAATATAAATTCTAAAAATAATAGGAGAAATTATGAAAAAGGAAAAAAATAACAATAGATGAATTACTGACTAAAGTACCTAATAAATACAGAACTTGCAATTATTTCAGGAAAAAATTGCAAAAAAAGAATTTGCTAAAGGAAAACCAAAAATCAGAAATAATGGATGAAGTTTTTAAGGACATTATGGAAGATGAAGTAGTAGTTATTAGAGAAAAGGATGAAGAAAAACGAAGAAAATTAAAAAAATTTATTTGGAAAGTATTGACTATTTAAAAAAATACACTATACTAATAGTGTAGGTATTTTTTTAGTGACTGTTTTGCGGAGGAATAGAATATAATGTTTTACAGTAAAAAGAAATACAAAAAGTTAATTGACAATCTGGACATCGTTCAAGTGATTGGTGAATATGTTAATTTGAAAAAAAGGCAGGTTCAGATTATAAAGGGTTATCTCCATTTAAGGAGGAAAAAGACTCCTTCCTTCACAGTCAGTCCAGTAAAAAAATATTTTTTTAAAGATTTTTAGTACTCAAATTGGCGGAAATGTAATTTCATTTTATATGAAAATTAATGACATTGGATTTGTTCAAGCAGTGGAGGAATTGTCACAAAAGTATAATATTCCGCTTAAGAAAAAAATAGGGGATATGAGGGCAGTTAATCAGGGAAACTGAGAAGAAAAAGGGCTGCAAATAGGGAATATTTTGAAATAATGAAGGAAGCTCAGATATTTTTTTAGGGAAAAATATTGAGAAGTATGATGAAGCATTGGAATATATGAAGGAGAGATTTTTTTCAGTCGGAGGAAATAAAAAAAGTTTGGAATTGGATTTGCTTCAAGTTCACGAGATGATTTATTTCAATATTTACTAGAAAAAGATTTTCCAGAAGGAAAATAATAGAACTGGGACTTGCCAAAAAGAAATGAAAAATGGAGAAATCTATGACAGTTTCAGAAATAGGGTAATTTTTCCAATTTACAATGCGGATGCCCAAATTGTTGGATTTGGAGGTCGTATAATTGAGAAAAATACTAACTTGCCTAAATATCTTAATTCTCCAGATTCGCCTATTTTTTTAAAAAAGGAAATGAACTTTTTGGAATAAAGTACCGAGGGGAAAAATATTAGGAAAAAAAGGTTTTGCAATGCTTGATGGAAGGTTATCTTGACGTCTTGATATCCCAGAAACATGGGTTTGAAAATGCAGTAGCAAGTCTTGGAACGGCATTTACCGAAGAACAGGCGGAACTTTTGAAGAGATATACAGATAAGGTGCTGATTTCGTATGACAATGATGAAGCGGGAAAAAATGCTATTGTAAAAGCTGGATATATTTTGAAAAAATATGATTTTGATGTGAAATGTCTGGTTATGGATGGAAGTGAGAAGGATCCTGATGAGTTTTTGAGAAAAAAATGGGAAAAAGGGCTTTTATAGAAGTTGTAAAAAAATCAGAAGAAATTTTTGACTTTTTGACAAGGGAAGCTTCAAAGGATTTGGATCTGAATAATATAAATGGCGAGAAAAAGTTTATTGAAAGGTTAAAGCCATTTTTTTCAAATATCACGAATAATCTTAGTAAAAATCTATATTCTGACGATTGTCAGTTAATTTTGGAATTAATGACTTTGTATTGGAAGAATCGCTAAAAAATATATCAGTTGAAACTTCAAAAAGAAAAAGAAAAGATCGTGGAAACCAGAAAGTCCAGTATAAAAAAGTTAAAGGAAGACTTGAATATTGCATTGGAAGAGCAGACGCTTATGTACATTCTGGAATTTTTACGATTCTGAAAGGAAAAGATGCGAAGAATTGTTAAATAAGGGAATTTAGCCATTCTTTGTTTAATGAGTGATTAAAAAGTTCGAAACTTGTAAACTTTGATATAGTGCGAACTGATAAAAAAATGATATTAGCGAAGAAAGCAGGGAGTCGTAACACAGTTAAAATTACGGGCAGATAAGGATATTAAGTATAAGGACAGTTTATTTTAAAGATAGATATTTTATGGAAGTCTATTCTGGATGGTTTGAGCGGGAAATAAGAGAGGAAAAGTAAAAATCAGAAGAAGAAAATAATAAAATAAAAAATTGAATTAAAAAAATTGTTGTTAAAAATGAAAAAAATGTTAATAAAATTGAGGAAATAAAGAAATTATATGATGAATTTATATTGATAAGGAGACTGGGTTATGTCTGATAAAAAAACAAAATTTAAAAAAATAGTCTCGCAAATTTTATAAAACAGGCACGAGAGCAAAAAAAGTTGTAAGTTACGAAGAAATAAATTCTGTTTTGTCTATTGGATTTTCAACTGAAAAAAATTGATCAGTTAATAAAAAAGTCGACTGATGATGGTGTTCAAATCGTAGATACTATAAAGGAAAAGGAAGATTTATTAAAAGTTCCTGAATCTCTGGAAGATATTGAGAAAAATGGAATTATCAGATTTTTGAGGATTCACATGATGAATTTGTAGAGAGTGAAATCGACGATTCGGAAGTGGATAAATTATTGCAGACAGATCTATTGAAAATGGCTGAAAGTATGGATGTGGATGAGCCAATAAAAAAATGTATTTAAGAGAAATTGGGCAAATTCCGTTACTTAGTTATGAAGAGAAATTGATTATGCTCAAAGAGTTTTAAATGGAGAAGAGGAAGCCAAGCAAAAATTAATTGAATCAAATTTAAGACTTGTTGTCGACATTGCAAAAACATACTAATCGTGGACTGAAAATGTTGGATTTAATTCAGGAAGGAATATGGGGCTTATGAGAAACTGTGGAAAAAAATTTGAATACGAAAAAGGGTTCAAATTTTCAACTTATGCAACTTGGTGGATTAGACAGGCTATAACACGTGCGATTGCAGATCAGGGAAGAACAATAAGAATACCTGTTCATATGATTGAAACGATTAATAAAATTAAAAAGGAAAAGCAGAATAATTCTTCAGGAAACTGGAAAGGAACCAACTGCAGAAGAACTGGCTAAAAAAACTTGAGTACGCCTGTAGAAAAGGTAAAAAAAGTATTCTTGAAATGAATCAAGATCCAATCTCGCTGGAAACTCCAGTTGGAAGTGAAGAGGATAGTGAACTTGGGGATTTTGTAGAAGATGACAAATTTTGCAAATCCTTATGATGCGACAACTAGAGTCCTTTTAAAGGAACAACTTGATGAGGTGTTGAAAACATTGAATGATCGTGAAGAGATGGTACTTAGATATAGATATGGGATTTTGGATGATGGTTCTCAAAAGACTTTGGAGGAAGTTGGAAAAAAATCTTTAATGTAACGAGAGAACGTATCAGACAGATTGAGGTAAAGGCATTAAGAAAAATTAAGACATCCGAGCAGAAGAAAAAAATTGGAAGATTATAGGAGCTAAAGTTATTATTTAGACTCCTTTTAGATATATTTAGGATAAATAATATAAAAAAATATTTAAATGGGTTAAATAAATGTAATTTCTGGAGCTGTATGTCATAAATAAAAATAACAAATAAGGGGAGAAATGAATGTTAAAAAATTTTTTGAAGATATTAAAAAGAAGGGAAGTTTTAGTTTCGAGAAAAATCATTGAAAAATTACACAATGAGTGATGATGAGTTTTTTTGAGTTTCTAAAATTTATTCATCTGGAAAAATATTCCTGAAGTTAGAAATTCGACTGATGGAAGTGATTTTTATTGTACTGGAGGATGAAAAATGTTTTTATTGCGGAAAAAAGACATTATAAAGTCATATTTGGAAAATATAAAGGAAAAAAATATGAGGAATCTGAGAAAAAAAGAGCGAGAGTGAAAGGGAAAAATGAGGAATTAATTGACAAGTATTTGAAAAATCGTCAGAAGGAAAAGTCTGCTTTTATTCAAAAATATGGATTTTCATTTTTAGATACGGTTCAGGAGGCTACGCTAGGAATTATGTCGAGATTTGAATTACTATAATCAAATTATGGAAATTACAAAGGAGCCTGAATTTTTTTATAAAAAAATTTTCTGTAAAAATATATTTTGGAATTTCAGAAGAATTTATTAAAAGATATTAAATCTTCAGAATTATCATATATTTTGTATTTGAAAGTAAAAGTGGATAAAAAGCATGGGACTTTCAATGGAGGAAATAAGCAGGCAGATGAATGTCTCAACAGAATATATCGAGCAGTTGGAAATGTCTGTTTGATGAAGTTGAGCCTGAAGAATTGATGGAAAAATACGCAAGTATTTGAAAAAAAGTCGATAAAATTACACAAATGTATATTTTTAGAAAATATTCCGAAAAAAATTAAATTATTTGGATGAGCAAATTTTAGTCATGACTTACGGGCTTGATGATAAAGTTTATACAGAAAAAGGAAATTGCGAGATCATTGAATATTGCAAAACATAATGTGAAAATTTTTAAAGGAGAAGGCGCTTAATAAACTTTCAATTGATATGATGAGAAATGATTTTTGTGGAAAAATAGCGAAGAGGCAAATTATACGGTAAATTAATAGAATTTCTAGAAATTGAAATTCTGAAACAAGGAGATTTGTTTGCTTGTGAAAATATAGCGAAACTTATTTGAAATTGAACTCAAAAACTATGATTATTTACTCAAATCCTAAATTTATGTGATTTTTAATAGTTTAATTTTGAATGGATTCGAGTATAAAAATGAAAAATACTTGACGTAAAAAGGTTGAGAAGATAGGAAAAATTATAAAATAGAAAAAAACTGTGAAAGGAAATAAAAAAATTATGAAATTATGGCAAATAATGGGAGAACTGCAGACAATTTTCAGTCCGAAAAATAGCGGAAGAATGGGATAATGTCGGGCTTCTTGTGGGGGATAACACTAGAGAAATAAATAAAGTCCTATTTTGTCTGGATGTGACAGAGAAGGCATGCAGAAGGTCATGGATAATAATGTGGATTTAATAATTTCACATCATCCAGTTATTTTTTTCAGGATTGAAGAAAATTACAAATGAAACTGTGCATGGGAGAAAAAAATTTTAAAACTGATAGAAAAATAAAATAGCAGTTTATTCAATTCATACAAATTCAGATTTTGCAATAAATGGGCTAAAATGATTTTATAATGGATAAATTGAATTTGGATGGTGAAAAATAATTTTTAATGAACATGAATTTGAAGATTATAATCCGATAAAGAATAAAATGGAACATGTTCATGGCGGGCTTGCCAGAATTAAAAATATTAAATGAAAAAAATGAAACTTGGGGATTTAATAGAAAAGAATAAAGGATCTGCTTGGGATAAAGTTTATGTGAGATATGTTGGGAATAAAAAAATTCTTATGTGAGAAAGATTGGGCTTGTTACAGGTGGTGGAAGTTCGTTTATGTATGAAGTGGCAAATAAGATAGATGTATTTTTTTAACTGGGGATTTGAGATACCACGAGGCTCTGGATGCTTTGGAGGAAGGGCGTATTTTTAGTTGATATTGGGCATTTTGAAAGTGAATATCTATTTGTGGATATGATGGAGCAAGTAATGGGAAAATTCTTTAAAGGGGAAATGATACGTCACTTTGAAGATGAAGTATTTAAGTTAGGATAAAATTACTTTAAAAAAATAGAAAGAAGTCTAAAAATATACTAAAATTAGCCCACGACAAACGCATGAAAAAGATTTAAAAAAAGAGGTATAATATTATTGACATATCGTAGGAAAGAAAGTTCGGTAAAAATGTCAGAAGATAAACCAAATCTAAAAGAATTGTTAATATACATTACCCAAATAGAGGATAAGCGACAAATTTCTAAAAATAAAGCATAAATTGAATGATATTGTTGTGATTACTCTCTTTGCCATGCTTGCAAATATTGAATACTGGGAAGAGATTGAAGAATTTGGAAAGATGTATTTCAAGGCATTAAAAAGATATCTGGAACTACCGAACGGCATACCTTCGCATGATACGATTCAAAGAGTTATGGCTACAATAGAGCCTGAAGTGACAGAAGTTCTCTTGAGAAAAATGGATGGATCTAAAAAAATTTCCGGAGAAGATAAAAAAATAAGAAAAAAATATTAAATATTGATGGAAAAATTTTTTTAAATGGGATGAAGAACAAAAATAATAAGCCATTAGACATAGTATCCGCATATTCCAAAGAAGATGGGATCTGCTATTCACAAGTGGCGGCTGAAGGAAAAGGGAATGAAATAGAAGCAATATTAAGGCTGCTTGATAAAATTTCAGTAAAGGAATGTATAGTTACAATAGATGCGATAGGAACCCAGAAAGAAATCATAAAAAAGATAAGAAAGAAGAAGGGATATTTCTGTCTTCAGGTAAAAGGGAACCAGAAGGCTTTAAAGGAAGATATAGAAGATTACTTTGCTGACAAGGGATTCAGGAAAAAATTAAAGGGCGAAGGAATGTACAGTAGGAAAACAGAAAAGCAAAGAGGACGGCTGGAAACGAGAGAATATTACTATACTGAAGAAATAGAATGGTTTATCAAAAGAAACAAGGAATGGAAAGAAGTAAAGGGGATAGGTGCATCAATATTAACAACAGAAGAAAATGGAAAAAAGCAAGAACAGAAAAGGTATTACATAACGAATATAACAGGGGGAGTGGAAGAATTTGTAAGAGCAGTAAGAGGACATTGGGCAATAGAAAGTTATCATTGGGTATTGGATGTAACATTTAGAGAAGATGCAAATAAGACATTAAACAAAAATGCGGCTAGAAATTTAAATATTCTAAGAAAATTAGCAATATCAATACTGGAAGAACTGCCGTTCAGAAAGAAATTTAGTAGAAGGATAAAAAGATATATTATATCGCTAGATGTAAGGAGATATTTAAAATTATTTTTTTGATATATAGAAATGTTAATGTAAAAATTGGTTAAATACAAAGAAATAGTTTAAAAATATTCATGCGTTTGTCGTGAAATTAGCCAAAAATTTTTGAATATTTAAGACAAAGTGCTATAATACCTATATAATTTCAAAAATTTGGTAATCAAAATATACTTAAACTTGGGAAAAATTTAGAAAAATTTTTACATAATTTAATAGGAAAGTCTATGGCTTCTGTAAGTGAGATTAAATTGAATTAATAAGAATTATGTAAATTTAAAGTTTGAGGATTATGATTTTGGAGGAAATTACTGTAGTTTTTGAAACAAATAATAGAAAAAGGAAGGTATATTTTATGACAAATATAGCAAAGACGAAAGCAGGATGGTATAGCAAGTTTAAAAGCCTTTGGGCCTGGTATTCTTATGGCTTCGGCGGCTATTGGGGGATCTCATATTGTGGCATCTACGCAAGCAGGTGCATTATACGGATGGCAACTGGCAATTATTGTAATTTTAGTAAAATGTTTTTAAATATCCGTTTTTTTCCGTTTTGGAACTCAATATACTTTAGAAAGAAAGAAATCGTTAATTGAAGGTTATGAGGAAAAAGGAAAGATTTATTTATGGGTATTTTTTTCATTATGAATATTTTTCAGCAATTATTAATATTGCGGCAGTAGGTATTTTGACGCGGCAATTTTGGCAAATATCTTGAAATTGACAGTCTTGCCTAGTCTTACACCTGCAGCGATGGCTTCAATGATTAATATGCTTACTACAATTGTTCTTGTGGGATCACTTGCAATGATGATATTTGGAGGTTATAAAGACTTCTAGACAGTTCATCGAAATTTATTGTTGTTTCATTGACAATAGCGACAGTTGTTCTCGTTGTTATAGCATTATTTAAGCATCACCCTATGGCGCCGAATTTTGTAGCTCCATCTCCATGGAAATTAAAGGCATTGCCATTTATCATATCATTGATGGGATGGATGCCTGCACCAATTGAGATTTCGGCAATTAATTCGATGTGGACTGTTGAAAAGCAGCATGAAATGAAAGTGCCACGTAAAATTGCAATGCTTGACTTTAATGTAGGTTATTTTGTTACAACAATATTAGCCTTTGTATTTTTAGCGCTTGGAGCATTGATTCAGTATGGTACAGGAACTGCGATTAAAGGAGCAAGTGCGAACTTTTATATTACTCAATTTATAAAAAATGTACTCAAGTGTAATCGGAAACTGGTCTGGACTTCTTATTGCATTTATCGCATTTATGTGTATTTTTTTGGTACGACAATTACAGTTGTGGATGGTTATTCACGTGCAAATGCTCGAAACTTTACGTTTGATTCGTAAGCAAAAGGAAATAACAACTGCACATTTCAATACTTGGATGATCGTAACTGTAATTTTAGCAATGATTATAGTATTTTTTTCTTTCTCGGAAATGTGGGTCGCAATGATGAATTTTGCAATGATATTTTCATTTGTTTCAGCTCCCGTTTATTCTTACCTTAATTTCTCACTTGTTAAGGATAACAGTAAACTGCCTGTCTGGCTATGGTTTTTTTGTCAGTTGCGGGAATTGTATATTTAGCAGGATTCACAATATTTTTTTCCTTGTTTATTTATCAGGAATTTTAAAAATAAATAAAAATAATGTATTTTTAAGTCGGGATTTTTTTCCCGATTTTTTTTCTTTTTATACTATTTTTTTATTTAAATGGCGAACTGGTTATGAATTTCCTTGAAAAGAATAAAGAACATATAAAATAGAACTTCTATTTTTTTATGAGTTTAGTATAAATCCTAATTTTTACTTTCTGTTATTAGTTTTACTGAGCATGTTTTAATGGCAAAATAAATTGAAAAAAATAAGTTTGATGTTATAAAAAAATTATGATATAATGTTCTTTAGAAAAAATTATCAGATATGAAAAGAGGAAAGAAAAAGGAAATGAGAAAAAGTAAAAATTGGCATTAAAAGTAAAAAAATAGTGTTGTCTATGGCATTTTTGGCTATGTCGGCGTTTTCATTTCTTGATGGAGAGAATTATCATGATTACAAGGCATTGTTAATTGGAGATGTAAATGGAAATATTATAAAGGAAGACAACAGTTTGGCAGTTCGACCTTTGGCATCAGTTACAAAAATTATGACATCAATATTGACATTAGATAAAAATAAAAATCAGGGCAAATTTCCTATGATGATAAGGTAACAGTTTCATCAAAAAGCGACTTTCAGTTCCTTATGGGGTAAAATTGACTCTCGGAAAAACAGTATACAGTAAGAGATTTGTTAAAGGCTACAATTATAAAGTCATCAAATAACGCTGCTATGCACTTGCCGAATATGTGGGAGGAGATGTGCCGAGTTTTGTGCGTTCAATGAATGAAAAAGGCAAGAAGTTATGGGTTAGATCTGCTTAGATATTGTTCTCCGAACGGATTGCCGCCTAGTTATACAGGTTCTTGCATGGATCAGGGAAATGCACGTGATTTGTATAAATTAAATTTCAAATAACGTTAAAAGATTATAGCGATTATTTAAATTTTTCAAAAAATAAAGTAGATTACATTGACAACGGAAATACAAAAGTGACTTCTACAAATACTCTTTTTGGGGAAATGTGCAAGGAGTAGACGGATTAAAGACAGGTTATCACGATGTCGCAGGTTCAAATATTGTCTTGACAAAGAAATAGGGGCGATGATAGAATGATAGCGTCATTTTAGGTTCAAATCATGCGAAGGATAGAAATGCAATTGGGGCAAGAGAAATAAATGATTATTATATAGATGGATATGCAAAGAAAAATAGCGGAAACAATTTATGCTTATACAGGCAATAATAATGGAAGCAATAATAATGACAATAGCAAAGAGTAAGAATAGACGTGATCATAACAATAGCCAAAAATAGCAATAGCGACAGCTTCAATAATGATAATGAGTCCAATAATACAGCAATCGCTGAAAATAACGTCGATCAGAAGGGCAATAAAATAGAGCAGTTCTTTAATTCAATTTTTGGTAAAAATAATAATAATAATTCGACAAGGAAAATGAAAAATTATAAGTAGAAATGATATAGTGGCAGTAGCAAAAAAATAGGTGAAAAAATACAATTTGTATCCTACAAAAGATGTGGAAATAACTGCAACTCAACGGCCAGATTTGACTTATACGGTAAATTTGAATCCTGGAGTGAATAAAAAAATAGCAGGGGTAAAATTGTAGGAACTTATGTTGCAACTGATGGAACGTCGACGTATAGTGGAGAGTTAATTATGAAATAATAAAAAGAGCATGCTTTTTATAACGGCTCAATTTTATTTTGTTAAAATAAATAGATAACGGAAAGGAAGAAAAAAATGTCTATCGGAGTATTTGATTCAGGGAATCGGAGGGCTTACTGTATTAAAGGAAATTAGAAAAGTTTTGCCAGATGAAAAAATATATTATCTTGGGGATACGGCAAGAGTTCCGTATGGTGAAAAGACAAAAAGAGGTCGATTATAAGATATTCAAAGGAAATTGTTGAATTTTTGTCTGGAAAAATGTGAGTGCTATTGTAGTATGTAATACATGACCCACTGCGCTTGCATTAAAGGAATTGAAGGAAACTTTTAAAATTCCGATTATTGGAGTAATTGAGCTCGGGGCGAGAACGGCGATAGAAGCGACAAAAAAATGGTAAAAATCGGTGTAATTGGAACGAAGGCGACTATACAGTCTGGAAAAATATGAAGAGGAAATAAAACTTTTTAATAAAAAAAGTAGAGGTGCTTCAAAAGGCTTGCCCGCTTTTTGTTCCGGCGGTGGAAGAGGGATTTTTAAGCGGTAGTCGGTAAATCAAATAATAAAAACGTATCTTGATGATTTTAAGGGAAAAGTAGATACTTTTGATATTGGGATGTACTCATTATCCTTTGTTAAAAGATGCCATAAGTAAAATTTATCCAGATATAAAAATTGTAGATCCGAGCGAAAGAAACAAACTTTTGGATTTGAAGGAAATTTTGGAGCAGAATGAATTTTTAAAAAAATGATGCGAAAAAAAGATGAAGAAGTAAAAATATTATGTGACAGATGGGCAGGAAAAAAATTTAAGGAAATTGGAATTATGTTTTTTTGGAGGAAGATATTCCAAAAAGTTGAATTAGTAAAATTATAGATGTTATTTATCGAGAAGTCAGAATAAATAAACAAGTCTTATTTTTTTATTAAATAGAAAAATATAAAAAGTGGAGAAAAAGGTGTAAATGTTTGAGTATATTTCAGGAAAAATTAGCAATAAAAAAATAGATTATGTTGCATTAGAAATAAAATGGATTGGCATATAAAATTCATATATCGTTGAAAAACATTTGAAAAAAATAGGAAATATTGGGAATGATGAAAAAAATTATATTTTTTTACGAATGTTAAGGAAGATGATATTTCGCTTTATGGGTTTAAAACACAAAATGAAAGGGAACTTTTTAAAAGCTTTTGATAAGCATAAGCGGAGTAGGGCCAAAACTTGCAATTGCGATATTATCGACTTTTAATATGAGAGAAATTATTGAAATTGTTACGGAAGATGAGTCTAAAATTTTTACAAGAGTTCCAGGGCTTGGAATAAAAAAGGCTCAAAAAATAATACTGGATCTGAAGGATAAAGTGAAAAAAATAGATATATCGGAAATGCTTGAAGAAACTAGCAATCTATCGAACGGAAAAACTGATAACTGAGATCCTTTGATCCTAAAATTTCACTAATGAAGGAAGATCTAAAATTAGCCTTGGGAATCTTTAGGATATACAAATACTGATATTTCCAAATGGATAAAAGATAGTGAATTGGCTCAATTAAAGGATATTAGCGAGGCTATAAAAATAGTTCTGCAAAAAGATTCAAAAATAAAAAAATAGTTTTGCAAAAATGTTAGTCCTTTTGGTTTTACAAATAAATATGATATATAAAAAATGTACCTTTAAACTTTTTACTTTAAAATTAAGTTTTTAGGTACATATTTTTTTACTAAAAAAATCTTTCTAATCTTATCACTTAAAAATCAAGGAATAGATTTATTATTAATTATTTACCATGTCTTTTTACCATAGTCTTTTTATTATTTCTTTTTTTCTTGAAAATTTGCAGTTCGTTTCTTTTTCTGGTTTTTATTAGTTATTTTTTTCTTTTTGGTTGAACGATCATCGCTTTTTGCTTTGGATTTTTGGGCTTGGGCGGCATGGCGAAAGATACAATTGATATTCCTGTAATTCCCAAAATTGCAACCATTTTTTTAAAAAGTATTTTTCATATTCATATTAATCATCTCCATTCAGATTTATCTTTATTTTTGTTTTGTTCATATCTCTTCTTGAACAAATATATAATATCATTTAATTTTGACAAAAAAATATGTAAAATTTCTGACTTTTTGTGAAATTTCAAATTATTTATTTTAAAATTAAATTAAAAAAATATTGACAAAAAAATATAAAAATATAGTATTATTTAATTAATATTAAATATTAATTAATAAAAAAAGGAAGAAAAAAATGAATTATTATGAAGTGCTAGGTGTATCTGAAAAATGCCGATATTTCAGAAATAAAGAAAAAAATATAGGAAATTGGCGATGAAATATCATCCAGACAGGAATTCGGGGGATGAAAATGCTACTAAAAAAATTTCGGGGAGGTAACTGAGGCTTATGAGGTTCTTGGGGATGAAAAGAAAAAGGGAAGAGTATGACTGTAAAAAGAAAAAAATGTTCAGAGTCAAAAAAAGAAATAAGAATAGAAAGGAAAAATGTCAAGGATGAATTTTCTCAAAAATGATTTTACTTTCGGAAGGGATTTTTTTAAAAAGTGCTAAGGAAATGAGAGGAATGTTTGAAAAATAGTTTTAGGATGGATAAAAAGAGAAAAGAGGGCAAGGTCGGAAAAAAGAGAATATTAAAAAGTAGATTTGATCAGTTTTTTTGATGTAAAGATAATGATAATTTGGGGTAACTTTATAAATTTTTATAAGAAATTTTGAGTTTAATATTATTAAAAATTATATAAATTTATGTTTTAAGTAAAAATAGTCATAGTTTTTTTGAGTTCAGTTTTAAAGGCAGTTTTACTATAAAAAAAGATAAATTGAGGGAAGGAAAAAAAGGAAATGTTATGGGGAATTAGAAGATTTTTGTCAAATTTTTAGAAGTATTTTTAGACGGCCGTTTGGACGAGGCAGTATTTATCGAGTCGGAAAGGCTTAGAAGTATTGCACGAATGAGGGAAAGTGGAAAAAGTAGAAGTGAAAAGAAGCAGTTTGGGAGTTGACAGAGGGATTAAAAAAATATGAAAAACGAAAGTTAAATGCTAGAAATCAGAAAAAGTTATAAATTTTTTTAATGTGAAAAAAATATTTTTGATAATGATGGTTTTGATATTTACGTTTATTTTTGTACATTTTTTTCAGGATATTCTGCAAAAAGTCTTTATTTTTCGATTTTTATTTATATTGGAGTTACACTTTATTTGCTTATTGTGGAAAGATTTTTTGAAAAGGTGGAAGTTCAAGAGGAAATTAGAAATATAAAAAATGACAGGGAAAGGGAACATAATGTTTTTTTGGAAAAAGTGAAGGAAATAGAGGATTTGGAGAAAAGTCAGATTGAGCATATATTTTTGAAGGATTCTGAAGATTATGATATGAAAATTTGGAAAGTTGGAAGAGCGACTTCTCTTTTGATTGGGAAACAGACACCTAGAAATAGGGTTGATATTGATGTAAGTGATGGAATTTATTCTAATTTAGTTAGCAGGGCTCATGGAATTTTAAATCGAGTCAATGGGATTTGGTATTATGAGGATTTGGGTTCGCAAAAATGGGAGCGGAATTGAAAAGAAATCTGGATAAGCGGAAAAATAAAAATTAAAAAAATATACCTGTAAAAAGTGGAGTCAGGCGATATAATTTACTTGGCAACTACAAAAAAATATTATTAAAAATAAAAAAAGGCAATAATAAAAGTGGAAATTTCAAAAAAAGCCAGGGATTAAAATTTTTTTATTAGAGAGTAAGAATAAAATTTATGTTTTTTTCATGAAGTTTAGCATTGCAGGTTTTCATAAATAGATAAGATAAAAAAATGGAGGATTATTTTAAAATGAAATTAGATAGATGTAAAAATGGGCATATATACGATGTTTCCAGATATAGTTCGTGTCCCTACTGTAAATCGGAAGGATTGGAAACAGAAGTTCAAGATGATAAAATTAATTTAGTTGAACAAATGGAAGATGAGGATAGAACTACTGCCTACTGGTCAAAGGACAGACACGGTGGATCCTGTTGTGGGATGGCTTACGTGTATTGAAGGGCATGACAAGGGAAAGATTATAGAATTGTGAGTGAACGGAACTTTATTGGACGTGGGGAAAAATATGGACATCCAGATTTCAGGGGATACTATGATTTCTAGGAAAAAAATCATTGTTCGATAAGTTATAATCCGAAGCGACGGAAATTTATGCTAACTCCTGGAGATTCCAATGGGTTAATTTATTTAAATGGAGAAAGCTGTTTATAATACGGTGGAATTGAGGGCTTATTCGGTTGTGGAAATGGGGGAGAGTAAATTTGTATTTGTAAATTTGTGTGGAGATTATTTTTGATTGGGAGAAGGAAAAAGCCAGGGATGAAAAATTTGAGAAAAAAAGATATGAGAATTTGGGTGATGAAAAAACAAATGGAAATATGAATTTTGTAAATAGAAATAGTAAAAAAATGGGGATTTGGAAGTAAAAATTGAAGATTATGAAGAAAATTTATAAGTTAATGAAATTAAGGGAGAAATGGGAAAAATGAGAAAGGATGAGGCAAAAATTTATTACGGAATTTTTGAGTGAGGTCTGGAACAGAAGGTGAAAAATAGTGATTATTTTGGATATGTTTTCTTTCGGATAATTATGCGATTTAAGTGCGGTGATGGATTTGATGAGGAAGACAGGGGCAAAAGTTGCGGCAAGGATTCTCGTAGAATCTGTAATTGAATATTTTTATGCTACGTCCACGATTTAATTATGATGTTATTAAGGAAATGATGGATTATGCCAATTTGAAGGTTAAGGAAAAAAACAGGAAGAAAGCTTTAAAAAAATATTCTCTTATGCACACTCTCTTTTAATCGTTATAAGCAATTATAATTCAATTTTATATGGAAATGTTGGAAATACTAGATTTTATCATATTAGAGGCGGATATATTGTTTCTCAAAGTAAAGATGATACGATAGCGCAAACTTTTTGGTGGATGAAGAAGCGTTAAATGTATCGGATATGAGATTTCATAGACAGAGAAATGATTTACTGCAGGCAATTGGGGATTTTTGGAAAAAAATTAAGCCGAATATTATAAAAAAAGTCCTGTGGAGACTATGGAAAAAGATGTTTTTTTGCTTGACAACTGTGGGATTTTGGGAAAAATATTGATGAACACGATATGGAAAAATGATTTGTCTAGATTTGAGGATAAAAAAAGCAATGGCTAAATTCATTGGAAAAAGAGGATACTTGCTTCGCTTAGGGATAATATTGAAAATTATACGATTGCACAGGTGGAAGTGCAGGCGGTGGCAAGTCCAGAGCCGATGGAAAAGGATAGAAGCAAATTGATAAAAAATAATTTTGATAATAATGATTGTTGTTGTGATTATTTTATTTATTGTAATTTGGAATGTGAAAAAGGCGAAATAGGGATTTTACAGGCGGCGACACAGTATGAAAAAGTCGGCGGATGAGGAAATTTTTGAAAAAGAATTTTTAATAATTCGATTGATAATTTAAAATTGGAAATTGGGGAATATGAGAAATTAAAGCCAAAAAGCAGAGGTGTGATTGGATTTTTACAAATGCAGAGAAAAAAAGGAACGATGCGAATAAAAAGATTGATGAAATAAATAAAAAAATTGGAGAAACTGAAAAAGATTAAGGAGGCATTTTCAGATATTAATGAAGGAAATGATCTATTTAACAATGGAAATTATGATGAGGCAAATGAGAAGTATCGACGAGGCTAAATATAATCTGAATGACAATACTTATAAACGTGATGAAAGTTTGAATACTGAAGAAATTTTAGCAACATTGGATTCACGGATTAATTCAGGGTGTGAAGGCTGAAGGAGGCGAAGGCTTTAGAAATGGTCGAGGGATAATGCAGTCAATGAAGGAAGTTATAATTTGGCGAAAGTCAGTTACAAAAAAATCTTTGCAGATATGTATTTGGCAAATGGGAAGGCAGATTATGTTTCACAAATTGAGAAAAAGATAGAGGAAATAGCGGACAAGGAAAAAAACGGCATATAATGGGGCAATGCTTGCAGAAAATAAAGGGATTCATTGGCACAGAGCAATATTAATTCTTCTGAGAGGCATATTATCAGGCACGACAGATGTACCAGATACTCGGAGATACTGTGAAAGTGGGAGAGATTGACAATAAGATACAGGAGGCTAATTCTCGACGAGAATCTCGATTTACAAACTGCTAATAATCTTGTTCAAGAGGGCTTTCGCAAATTACGGCTAATAATCCAGAGACAGGCAATAGGAATTTTTGACACAGGCTAAAAATATTTATCAAAAATGAAAGATGCAAATAATGTAAATCTCGTTGGAAAATATATAAGCCAGGCACAGGAATTTATTAAATTTGAAAGCCAGAATCGTTTGAAAAATTGAAGGAAAAAGGAACTGGAATATTCAGAAAAATTAAAAATCACAGGAAATAGAATATTCAGAAAGGCTAAGACGAGCAGGGAAATTAAATTTGCAGTGACAATTACAGAGCAAGAGAAGCAGAAATAAAAGGCACGACGAGGAACAAATGGAGATAGAAAGGCAAAAGCGGGAAGAAATATCAAGAAAAAAATGGAAAATGCCTCAAATCTGGAAATGCAGGCGGATCAGATGGCATTAGACGAAAAAAATTTGAGGAAAAGTATTTCAAAATATGAGGAAATGAAGAAAATTTTGGAAGAAGTAAATCTTGATGGTAATTTTTGGAAATCAAGTGGCTAAGATTGAAGGTTTAAATAAAAAAATCGAAAAAAAGTGAAGGATATTTCTTTGAAGAAAAAAAGGAGAAGAGGATCTTAAAAATAAAAAAATGGCAGGATGCTATGGAAAAAGACTTTACGCAGGCAAAGGAAAAAAAGCTGGAAAAAGTTGGAATAAAAGCAAGATGAACTGGAAAAAAATAGGGAAAAGAACTGAAAAGGGTTGTGAAAAAAGGTAAATAAGAAATGGTGGCAGTTCTGGAAGATTTTTTTAGGCGAAAAGCTAAGATTAAAAACCAAAATAACAATAGCATTAATTAAAAAAATTATGACAGTTCACTATTTAAATGGAAAAATGATACAGGATAGGGAGGGAAAAATGGTAAAAAAGCATAAAATTAAAAACTTTCTTTTTTTAAAGGAATATGCACAAATTCTTTGAAAAATACGTATTCGGCATATATTCCGAATGGGAACAGGGAATCTGGTGCATTGCTAATTTTGAGGAAAAAAATTCAGAGGCGAGAAAATGTGGAAATTGAAAAAAATAGGAAGTAGTAGTATTGAGAGTAAAAATAAAAAAAGAATGTAAAAAGGAAGAATTTGGCAAAAGTTTGGAGTTCATAAGGTTATTGAAAAATATTTGGAAAAATGGTGATTTTTCAACGGAAAAATATGAAAAAAATTATTCAATCTTCTAAAGATAAAGTAATTTTTTTGAGAAAAGTAAGTTTTTAAAGTTGAAAAAAATAATGAAAAAGGATTTTTGATTCTAAAGATTTTTATTCGCAAATTGTTGTTATTATTGACAAAGATGACATGATTGCGGGAAATATGGGGAAAACAGAGACTTTGCTTTGTATCGGGAAAAATAGGATTGTGGAAAAAAATATGTGGAGAGGAAATTAAGAGAATAAAGTTACAGAAAAATGATTATTTGTCGGTGGAAGTCCTGAATTTTGGAAAAAAATGTTGATGAGAATGAGATTGAGGAAGTTTTTGTTGATTTGAAAAAGTAAGGAGAATATTGAGAAAAAAATTTAAGCAGGAAAAATAAAAGGTCTTGAAGTGAAATTAAAAAGTCATACCATTTTTGTCGATTTTTTTGTGGAAAATATTGAAATGGAAGATAGTGATGAAGAATTGGAAAGGGAAGTTGACAGAGAAAAATAAGAAAAGGGAAATAGCATGTAAAGTATACGTTTTTAATGATAATATTTTTTTATTTTTGTTTATTTCTGTGGGGAAAAAAATATTCAAAGGGAGGAATCTGAAAATTAGGAAGGAAAAAAATTTGGAAAAGTGTGGTAGCTGGAAAAAAATTGGGGAAAAAGGCGAAATTGATGGAAAAATAATTTGATTGAAAAAGATGGAAATTGAAAAAAATAAAATAATGAGAAAAAGATAAAATTGAAATGGAAAAATGTTGAGAGTCTTGAGGAAAAAAGATGGAGATGAAGGAGAGAAAAAGCAGGAGATGGAATTAAAAGTGTGGAGCGGAAAAAAATAAAAATGCGGGAAATTTAGAAGTAGTTCAAAATATTGAAGAAAATGATGGAAAAAGAAAAAAATTAAAAAATAAAGCAGGCAAAGTGAAAATGGGTGAGAAGGAAAAAGTCGAAAAAGATGGGAAAAAAAGTTACTGGAAATAAAGAAAAATCAAAAATAAAAAATTTTTAAAAAGATCAGAATTTAAAAAAATAACAAACTTTCACGAACTGATAAGGAAATTGAGAGGAACTGGAAAAATTTTTGGGGCAGGGATAGGAATGAAATAATTTGAAGAAAAATATAAAAGGGAAAAAGTGAGATGGATTTTTTTATTAAAGGGAACGATGTTGAATGGGAAATATAAGATTGTGAGTTATATGGCTAAGAGTGATTTTTTTCTAATATTTATTTGGTCGAAAAATAATTTAGGTGAAAAAGTTGTTATTAAGGAGTGTTATCCTGGAAAAAAATTGTTATGAGAGATGGGAAGGAAGTTTTTACGGAAAAAAATATAGGAAAGATTTTGAGAGATTAAAGAGATGTTTTTGGAAGGAAAAATGTATTTTGGAGAAATTTAGAAAGAAGTCTAAGGAAATAGGGGAAATTTCACAATAATCTCATTAAAAAAACGGTATTATTAAAATTCTGGATTTTTAGTGAAAATGGAACAAATTATATTGTTATGGAATATTTTGGGATTACTTTGAAAAGAGTATATTTTTGGAAAAATAAGGTTCAAGATGAAAAAAATAAATATAAATTATATTTTTGAAAATATTTCTTAAAGTTGCAAGAACTGTTTGTAAAATTCATAAAAAGGGGATTATTCATTGTGATTTAAAAGCCATCAAATATTTTGGTTAATATTAGGGGAATATTAGAATTATTGACTTTGGATCAAGTTTGAGAAAAAGGGGAAAAAGGTTGATTTTATTGAGGTTTCAGAAGGGTATTCGCCGATTGAAGTTTATTCAGAAAAAGGTTCAGATTGATGAGAGGGCGATGTTTATTCGCTTTCGGCACTTTTTGTATTTTTATGCTTTGTGGGAAGAAAAAATTGATGGGGCAGTTAAGAGGTTTTATAAGCCAGAATTGGAATTTGCAAGAGAAGTGATTTTAGGGTTTGATAAAAATTGAAAAGTTTAAGGAAGTGGAAAAAAATAATAAAAAGGATTGGAATTTGAAAGGAAAAAGATTTGGAAGTGTCAGGAAATGATTGAAAAGTTAGAATTATTAAATTCTATTTAGCGAAGGGGCTTATCACCCTTACAATAAATAAAAATATATCTTCTGTTTTTTTAATTAGATTTAGTATGAGAATATAGTTCGTATAAAAAAAGTATATAATTTTATGTAAATGTATGAATTTATCGGTATAGAGATTTTTTTGCTAGAATTATAAAAAAAGTTTAGATTTTTACAAATTCAATAAATAAAGGGGAAAAATATAGAGATGAAATTGTTTTATGAGGAAGAATTGCGAGAAAAATCCTATTATGAGATGTATCAGATTGCGATTGGGGAAAAAGTTGGTGGATGTGCATTTGGAAACGCCTACGAGAGGAGAGCTATTGCACTTTTGATGAAATATCAGGGGAGTGAAGGCTAATTATTGTATTGACAAGTATAATAAAAATGGGCTTGTAAATGTTCGACAACTTTTTGACAGTAAAACTTGGGGAGAGGATTCATCATGAGAATAAAATACGAGTACTGCACAAAAATTATTTTTGTATAAGGAGCCTTGATTTGATGAGGGAGGACAATTATAAGATTGAGATTTCTGAAAATGTGAGCAGTGCAAATGTCTTTCTTATAAATGCAAATAATTATCTTTGTGGAATTTTTCATTTGGAAAAAGGATTTGAAGAGCAGGAATAAATATTTTTTTGATTAGTAAAAAAAGAATTTTTTTAGAGTTGAGACATTGAGAAATAATAAGTTTTCGTTTTTTTATTTTTTTAAAGAAAATGACTTGAAATTTATTCATGAATTTTATAATTGGAAGGAAGATGAGCCATATCCGCTTTATCCGTATCAGATGGATTATTATAAAGTTGAAATTGAAAAATTTTGTTGTAAAAAAATCTGGAAACTACGAATACTCCGCTTTGTATTGATTTTGGGACTGTGAATACGAACTCTGGGAGCATATCTGGATAGAAATTATGTAAGGGATTTGCCGACTAATGATATTTTGAATGGGAATGTTGTCATTGATACGATAAATTATGTGAAATTTGATGATGGAGAAAGGCATTACCGTGAGATTTTTCCAACATTGGTTTATGTTGAGGATTGCAGTGATGCTAATAATGTTAAGTATTCGTTTGGATATGATGTGGCAAGAAAATTGGAAAAAAATGACTATATTGTTAATGGCTCGATTTTTTACAGTTTGAAAAGATGGGTACATGAGCATAATAAGATGGAAAAAAATTAATGATGAATTTGGGAATATTTTTGTATTTGAAAAAGGAAGGAAATAATAAAGGCATATTTGAAATATGTTGTAAATCGTGCAGAATATATGTTTAAATGTAAATTTAAAAAGATTCATGCTTCCGACCCTGTAAAATTGAAAGAGCAGTTTTTTTGACAATGTTTCAGGAAATTTTTATGGTGGAGAATAAATTTAATAAAGGTTCTTATGAAAAAAATTATGAATATGAAATTATTCAGTGAAAAATGCTATGGATGAAAATATTGTCAGTGCTTTATAATACGATTGAGATACAGATAAGGAAGGGGAGATATAAGGAAAAATGAAGAATACAGTGCTTTAATTATTGACTGTGGTGGTGGAACTACTGATTTAGCGGCTTGTAAATATGTGATTAATAAGGACAGGATTTCGTATTATCTGGATATAAGGACAAGTTTTTGAAAATGGAGATGAAAAATTTTGGGGAAATGACTTGACTTATAGGATTATGCAGTTTTTGAAGATTGTCTTTGAGGGCAAAAGTATTCTGAGAATAGGGTTGTTTCTATTAATGATTTGATAAAATATGATAATGATATGATTTATAAAGTGATTGATGATAGCGGTGTTGATAAAAATTTTTGAAAAATATGAATTTGGAATATGAAAAATATGAGAAAAATAATACCGACAAAAATATTCACAATTTGAAAAATAAAAATGAGCGAAGAATATCAAAAAAATACGAAATAATTTTTATATGCTTTGGGGAAAGTCAATGAAAAATTTAAAAAAAGAATTTTTACATCTGATGGAAGACTGCGGACACGTTTTGATGTACCTAGAAATTATGAAAAAAAGGAATGACATTCATATAACGCAGTTAAAAAATTGGAAAATTTACACTTATGAAAATGAAATATTTAACACAGTAACAGATTATCCAAGACATATTTTTACAATAAAGGAAATAGAAAAAATTGTAAAAGCCGATATTTACGGAATGCTTAGAAAATTTTTGAACACTTATTACAAGGAAGAGTCGCTTTTTGAGTATTCTATTGATAAAAGTTGAGCGGACAATCGACTAAAATTAGTACATTTCAGGAAGTTTTAAAGGAATTTGTACCTGGAAAAAAATGATAGAATATAAGGAGCTTAGCCATCGTGATGATTATGAGCTGAAGTTAAACTGTCTGGATGGTGCTATAAAATATTTGGATTATAAGCGGTTTGGGCATATAGATGTGGAAATTGTGAATGAAGTGCCACTTGTGCCGTATTCTGTGTGGGTGGAAAAATATGATGGGGAAAAAGATTGAAATGATTCAGACTTCACGGAAGGTCGATATTCTGATTGGGCAAATTGACAAGAAAAGTTCAATTTGAAGAACTAAAAATTTATGTTTATAATCTTTGAAGGGGAACTTAAAAAGAGATGATCTACAAAAATGAGGATGACTATGAGGAAATGGATGCACAGGAAATCTTGCCAGAATTTGTAAATATTATTTCTCAAAATGATACTGATACAATTCAAAAATGATACAGTTAGATTTTTTTCGTTTACACTGATTTAAATAACTGAGGGATTTTTGTCGTGCCAATCCAAAGAAAGTCAGATCGAACTTTTATCTTGGACGTAAGCAATATTTCCCTTTATGAAGATAATTTAAGTGAAAATTCCTATTTTGACGGAAATCACTAAAAAGGGGAAAAATATTGAGAAAAAGATGAATTAATTTGGATAATGCCAACAATTTTTTTATTTTTATTATTCTTTTTATGATAAAATTTTGTACACCTAAAATTAATAAAAAAATATATTGTCAGTAAAATAAAACGTGAAAAATCTTGAACTTTTTGTAGATATGAAAGGAATTGTTGTCGCAAATAATGTTACTAAAATTGGATTAGATATAAATTTATCAGTTGACAATGTTTACTTTAAAATTTGGAGATTTTGTGAAAAAGGGCGATATAATAGTAAAATTTAGCGACTATCAGAAAAGTGATATTAGTGAAAAAGAGCATTCTTTGGTCGTAAAAATGCACAGTTGAGAAACCTGAAAAACAGAGAGGAATTAGGAGTAGATGTGAATCAGAAAATTCAAGAAGTAAAAGGAGAAATAAGCGGGTTGGAGCTGGAAGTAAAAGATGAAATGAAAAATCTCGTGTTAGTTCAAAGAATTGTGAGAAGTCCATTTGTTTGGGTATATTGTGGAAATTAAAAGGCTGTAAAGGGTGGAATTGTAAATAAAAAAATGAGCCTGTGGTTGTTTTTGAGGAAAAAGAATGATCTGAAAAATAATAAGTGAAAGTATGACAGATGAAAAAAATTAAAAATTTGGGTATTGGAAATATGGTGAAAGTAAGCCTTTTTAGGAGAGAAAATAAAAAAACTGGGGAAGAGAAAACGCTTGAGGAATTAGTTGAAATTAAAAAAATGATAAAAGCGAAAAAAGGCTTTAAAAAAATAGAAATTTAATAAAGGGATTTAGATTTGTTTTCTGAAAAGAAAGTGATTGAAGTGGAACTAATTAAAAATTAATAAAGTTGTAAATATGAATGTACTTGAGTTTTTGCCAATTTCTTTTTAGGGATTTATTTTTAAGTGAGCAAGTGGATATTCGTGTGATTTATAGAAAGAAAGAGAATGTTTTAAATATGTTTCTAAAAAAGCGATTATTTTTAAAAATCAGAAAAGTTATATTTATTTGATTGATAAAAAAATAATTTGGTTAGGGAAAGGGAAGTTTTTGTTGGGAAGTGAATAATGGAGAAAAGATTGAGATTTTTGGGATGAATATTGAGGAAGGGATGGAAATTGTGGAAAAATCCTGATGATAAAATTACAAATAATGTAATTGTGGAAAGAAGAAATATTCAAGATGAAGAAATTGAAAAGAAAAAAAGAATAGAAAAATTAGAGAATGAAAATGAAAAATAGGAAATAAAATGGATGAAAATGAGAGGGAGATTATTAGATTGAAGCAAAAATAATAGATTGAAATTTTTTTAAATTATTTGAAAGTAAATATTAGGTTTAATCTACTAAAAAGATTTGTAATGTATTTATTATTTAAATGGGGTTTAATATAAATAGTAGATCAATTAATTATGAATTTTTGTGTGTGGGCAAGGCTTTTTTTAGTAAATAATATGAAATATGTTTTTTTGTTTTTTTAAATGGTGTCTGGTATAAATAAAAGATTTTTTTACAAGGGTAAAAACCCTTGTCAGTAAACAAATAAAATTTTCTAATTTGAATTTCCAATTTTGTTAATTTTTCCATTATTAGTTATAGAAAGTCCATTTCCATTTGGAAAAATCAGATTTATTTAAGGAAATTATTTTTTGATGACTAATTTTTCTGAATCTACGAAAGGGCCTAAACTTCCGTAAGTTTGTCTTACAGGGATAATCTTCCAGAGATAAAAATTCCGTTCTCTGTCTATTTTAATTTTAAAAATTGGAGCAAGGCCCATAGAGCCTGAAATATTTATCTTTCAAAAGTTGCAAAATTTCCGCCACTGTAGGAAATAAATTTATTTTTGTAAAAGCTCGACTGCTCTTGTAACGTGCGGTCCTTGTCCAAAAACAATATCTGCTCCATTATCTATCACAAAATGGGCAAATTCATAGACATTTCCCCGATCTTCCCCATGAAAAAAATTTCGTGATTTCGAGTAATATGTTCTGCTTCAGACCTTCAGCTCCGCAGTGAAACATGACAATTACAATATCAACTTTCGATTTTAATTCAGAAATAAGTTTTTGCATAATTGTAGTCATTTAATTTTTACAGTGGTCGAATTTGGAGCAAAGGAAATAAATCAAATTTTTACCATCTTTTTCTAAAATTGAACTTTCGAGCAATATCTTTAATTCCAGAATATTTTATATTTAAATTATCAAGATTTTTAATAGTTTCCCTAATCCCAGTTTCTCCAAAAATCATTACTATGATTATTAGCAACACTCAAATAATCAAATCCGACCTGCTTTAAGTATTTTCCGTATTTTGACGGCATACGAAAAAGCATAACATACATTTGGATTATCACGAACTTTTCGAGTACCGCCATTATCAAATAACGTTCCTTCCAGATTTCCCACAGTAATATCTGCATTTTGAAAGCACATCTTGAGTATTTTTCAAAATATTTTTCATCATTTTTTTGAAGTAAATCAGATGGATAATTTGAGCCGAGCATTATATCTCCAACTCCAATTATTGTAAATTCAGATTTTTTTCATTTGTTTTATCATTTCCATTATTTTTTTAGAAATATTTTTGATTCCTAATATTTTTTTCGGCATTAATAAATCTGTTCCTAAAGTCTTTGAAAAAAAGGGCTTGTAATAATTAATGCAAGTGCAAAAAGCCAAAAATAGCAAATAAAAATTAATAGTATATTTTTTTCATTTATTAAATCCTTTCATAGTTTATTAGTAGCCATTACAAATAAAGCAATTTAGCAATTTCTTGGCAAAGGATCAAGTTTTTGTTACCTGATAAATAAAATTGCAATATTAATATATTTTACATATATTTACTGTAAAAAGCAATATAATTCATAAAAAAATAATTTTAGAAGAGAAAAATATTCTTTACATTTTTCTGTTTTTTTCTATTATACTTTAAATATGTAAAAACAAAAAAATTGGAGGATAAATAAATGAAAATTGTCGAGCTCTTATTTTACGTCTCGATATTCAAAAAGAGAATTGCGCAATGAGAACAAGACTTAATAATAATGCCAAAGTTCAGGAAAATGAAGAACCTCTGAAAAAATCCTGAACTTTTATTAACTGAATTAGAAAAATTTGATTTTGCAGTTAAATGATTTAATAGTAAAAATAAATAGAACAAATACTCTTTTCAAAAAATTGATGGAATTTCATTGGTGGAGTTAATTGCCAAAAAGATACGCTTTCACAAAAAGCAGGAATTTTGCGTGAATTTATTGAAATTGCAAGCCAAAAGGTGGATTTGTATTCCACAACGGAAATAAAGGTTTTTCAGTACGGTTAATGTGTCTGAACGAGAGAAAAAGTTCGGATAAATTGTCTAAGGAAATTCGGGAAACTGATACAAAAGTTGCAACAGGCTAATTGGACTATTGACTTAGTTGAAGAATAAAAAAATAGTGTATTTAATATTGTAATTCATAAAAAAATAAAAAGATTTTTTTGGTGTAGATATTGTTAAGGTGAACATAAACCTTTGGATATTAGGGAAAAAAATATCCTTCAATGTGAGAAGTAATGCGGGGAAGTTGCAAAAGTTATGATTAATCCCAGTATTGTTACATCTGTACGAATTATTGTAATTGTTACTACCATATGTTAATTAATAATATTGAGGTCTGGGTTGCGGGAATGGTTTTGCTATGTAGAGATTTATAAGGAGAAAAAAATTTTTATGAAAAAAATAGGGCTTGTGCCACGTTTGATTATTTCGATTGTGCTTGGTATTTTTACTTGGATTAGTTTTGCCAAGTCCGATTATAAGGATTTTTGTCACGTTTTTCGTCGTTGTTTAGTAAATATTTGTCGCTTTATTATTCCATTTATGATTATTGGATTTGTTGTAACTGGAATTTCAGATTTACGTCATGGAGCGGGAAAAATTGCTTGGAATTACAACTTTACTGGCTTATCTTTCTACAATTGTTGCAGGTACGCTTTCGTATCTTATGGCAATTAGTATTTTTTTCCAAAAATTCTTAATTTTACTTCATTTACAACGGTGGAACATCCTGAAAAATCTTTTGGCGAAAATTTATTTTGACATTCCAGTTGCACCAATGTTTGATGTAACTTCGACGATTATTTTTGCATTCATAATGGGACTTTCGATTAGCGGCTTAGAAATAATGGAGAAGGGCAAACTACATATAACCTTTTTCGAGAATTTTTCAAAGATAATTACAAAATTATTACACATCAATTATTCCGTTGCTTCCTGTCTATATTTTTTTGGAACATTTATGAATATGACTTACGACGGACAAATTTTTGCAACGCTTTCAATATTTTTAAAGGTATTTATTTGTGTAATAATTTTGCATATTTTATATACTGCAGGTTTATTCATATTCTGTGGCGAGGCTTTCAGGAAAAAAATCCATTTGTCTGTATGAAAAAAATCAGATTCCTGGATATTTTACGAACTCTTGGAACACAATCTTGACTGCTACAATCCCAATAAATATTGAATGTGCCAAAAAGAAACGGAACATCGCTGGAAATTCGTGAATTTGTAGTTCCTTTATGTGCCACAATTCATTTGGTCGGAAGTATTATTACAATTACAAGTTCGTGTTGTTACTGTACTTATGATGCACAGACATGTCCTACGGAATTTCAACAATTTTTCCCATTTATAATGGTACTTGGAGTAGCGATGGTAGCTGCGCCTGGAGCACCTGGAGGAGCGATAATGTCTGCACTTCCATTTTTAGGAATGGTTGGAATTGCCTCAAGCGACCCAATGGCTTCACTCTTAATCGCACTTTACATAACACAGGATAGCTTTTGGAGCGACGGCTAATGTTTCTGGAGATAATGCGATTGCCATTATAGTTGATTGGATTTATCATAAATTTATAAAAAAATAAAATTAGTATGATTGAAAAAGCAGAAAATTTATGCTATAATTAACCTATAAAGGTAATGGATATACTCCATTTTAAGGTAAAAAAATAGCGGAAAAAAATATCTTCTTCTTAGTTGAAGGGGGTATTTTTTATGTTATAATATTTCTGGGTTCGCTACCCAACCTTGAAATGGAGGGAGGTGAATAGTAATGATGAATGGTGATGTTGTTACTTTCATTGTTATGGTTATAATTTTGTATATAATCTTTAACAAATAGATGACAAATTGCCATTTTTGCCTCCAAGATCTGCAGGAAATTATAACCTGCAGGTTTTTTTCCATAAAAAAATTATAAATATAATAAATTTTTAATGAGAAATAGCAGGAAATAATAAAAAGTGAATTACTAATTAATTTTAGTTTTTCACTTTTTTTATTATGTTATTTTTTTGTTTTTTTATATTAGTACCATAAAAGATTGATTCCATTTTCCTTACATGTTTTTACGATTTCTGGTGTCCATACAGAAGCTTGAACTTCTCCAATGTGGGCTTTTTGTAATAAAAACATGCAGATTCTTGATTGCCCGATTCCTCCACCAATTGTTAATGGTAATTCATCGTTTAAAAAGCATTTTGTGGAAATCAAGATTTTTTTCTTTCTTCTAGGTTTAATTCTTTTAATTGACGTTCTAATGCCTCTTTATCAACACGAATTCCCATTGAAGATAATTCTAATGATCTGTCTAAAACTGGATTCCACATAATTAGATCTCCGTTTAGTTCCCAGTCATCGTAATCTGGGGCACGTCCATCGTGTCTTTTTCCAGAATTTAACACTTTTTCCGATTTGCATAATGAAGATTGCCTTGTGTTCTTTTTGCAAATTTGTCTTCTCTTTCATTTGGAGTTAATTCAGGATATAAATCTTCTAATTCTTGAGAAGTAATAAAAGTAACTTCTTTTGGCAAGAATTTTTCAAATTTTTCAAATTTTTTTCAGTCAATTCTTTTTCTGTATTTAAAAAAAGGCTTGATATATTTTTACAGTTGCTTTTAAAAAGTCAATATTTCTATCTTCTTTTTGAAATAACTTTTTTCCCAGTCCCATTGGTCAACGTAAATTGAATGCATATTATCTAAATCTTCATCTCTTCTGATAGCATTCATATCTGTATAAATACCTTTTCCTTCTTCAACGCCATATTGCTTCAATGCAATTCTTTTCCATTTTGCAAGTGAATGCACAATTTCCAATGTTACATCTGGCATTTCCTTCATTTCAAAAAAAGCTACAGGACGTTCAACGTCGTTCAAATTATCATTAATCCCAACAGACTTTCTAACAAACATAGGTGCTGAAATTCTTGTTAAGTCTAATGCTTTTGCAAGTTCTCTCTCAAAACAGTCTTTTGCAGCTTTTATTGCAATTTCTGTTTCCATGATTCCATATTTTGGATCATAATTTTTTGGAATTATAGTTTTTGACATATACTCTCCTTCTTTCTCAATTTTTTTTATTCTACCTATAGATGTTATCAAAATTATTATCTATTGTCAAATTTTTAAATTGAGCCTATTTAAGTTATTTTTTTAAAGAAATAATCCTTTTTTTCTATTTTTTTCTAAATGGAATTTAATATAAAATATTGTTTTTTTAGTATTAATATTTGAATTAGTTATAAATATATATTGTAATGATTATAAAATTATGATAAAAATTAAATAAAGAATTTTTGAATAACAAAATATTAATAAACTTTTATACTAAATATGTATATATTTAGAATTATAGAAAAAAACTTAAAAGTTAAAAATATCAAGAATGGAGGAAAAAAATGGAAAAATATATCTAAAGATAAATTATTAAGTATGTATGAATCAATGTTAGATATTAGAAACTTTGATTTGAAGGTAAATCAACTTGTAAAAAGAGGGATGGTTCCAGGAATGACACATTTGTCAGTTGGAGAAGAAGCGGCAAATGTTGGAGCGATTGCGGCGTTAAATCCTGATGATTTTATAACGTCTAACCATAGAGGACATGGGCAAGTTATTGCAAAAGGGATTGACTTGAATGGAATGATGGGCTGAAATTATGGGGAAAAGCTACAGGAACTTGTAAAAGGTAAAAGGTGGTTCAATGCATATTGCCGATTTAGAAAGTGGAAATTTAGGGGCTAACGGAATTGTTGGTGGAGGACATGGAATGGCAGTAGGAGCATTTATACTCAAAAAAGTTAAGAATACTGGAAAAATCGTACTGTGTTGTTTTGGAGATGGAGCTACAAATGAAGGAAGTTTTCATGAAACAATGAACTTGGCATCAGTTTGGAATGTACCAATTATTTTTTATTCAATTAATAATGGATATGGAATAAGTACAGATATTAAAAAAGTTACAAATGTAGAGCATATTTATCAAAGAGCGGTGGCTTATGGAATGCCTGGATATTTCATTGAAGATGGAAATGATGTTTTGGCAGTTTATGAAACATTTAGAAAAGCAGTGGATGATGTAAGAGCAGGAAAAAGGTCCTGTTTTAATTGAAAGTGTAACATATAGATGGTTTGGGCACTCGAGTTCAGATCCTGGAAAAATATAGAACAAAAAGAAGAAGTGGATTCTTGGAAGGCAAAAGATCCAAACATTAAATTTAGAAATAGATTGATTGAAGAAGGGATTGCTACTGAGGAAGAATTAACTAAATTGGAAGAAAAATTCGAAACAAAAAAATTGAAGAAGCAGTTGATTTTGCGAAAAAAACAGTCCAGAACCAACTCTTGAATCGACGATTTGAGGATATTTTTGCAGATTAATTAAAGTGTTTATTACTAAAAAGAATTTGTGAAATTTAGTAAAAAGGTATTGATTTAAAAAAATATAAATTTTGAAAAAAATTCTAAGAGGGTTAAATTAGGAAAAATAGTGTTAGAAATTTTTAAAAAGAAGAGATAAAAAAACTGGGAGGAAAAAAATAAATATGGAGACAAAATTAATGTCTGTAAAAGAGGCAATAATTACAGCAATGTCAGAAGAAATGAGAAGAGATGAAAATGTATTTCTTATGGGAGAAGATGTTGGAATATTCGGAGGAGATTTTGGAACTTCGGTAGGAATGTTGGAAGAATTTGGAGAGAGAGAATTAAGGATATGCCTATTTCAGAATCGAGCAATTTCAGGAGCAGTTTATTGGAGCGGCAATGACTGGTTTAAGACCAATTGTAGACGTAACATTTATGGATTTTATCGTGTATATGATGGATAATATTGTAAATCAGGCGGCTAAAACTAGATATATGTTTGGTGGAAAAAGGAAGAGTACCAGTGACATTTAGATGTGCGGCAGGAAGTGGAGTAGGTTCGACGGCACAACATTCGCAATCATTGGAGGCTTGGTTTACGCATATTCCTGGAGTGAAAAGTAGTTGCACCTGGAACACCTGCAGATGTGAAAAGGGTTGTTGAAAGCGATTTATTAGAGATAATAATCCAGTAATTTTCTTGGAATATAAGGCGCAATATAATATGAAAGGTGAAGTTCCAACAGATCCTGAATTTGTTATTCCTTTAGGAAAGGGAGAAATAAAAAGAGAAGGTACGGATATTACAATAGTAAGTTACGGACGAATGCTTGAAAGAGTATTGAAGGCGGCAGAAATAGTGGGTCGAAGAAGGAATTAGCGTAGAAGTGGTAGATCCTAGAACATTGATACCATTAGATAAAGAGATAATTTTTGGATTCAGTTAAGAAAAACAGGAAGAGTTATTTTTAGTGAATGATGCTCATAAAACAAGTGGATTTATTGGGGAAATTTCAGCAATTATTTCAGAAAGTGATGCATTTGATTATTTGGATCATCCAATTGTGAGATTAGTCTGGAGAAGACGTGCCTATGCCATATAATCATACTTTAGAAACAGCTGATGGTTCCGAGTGTTGAAAAAAATTGTTGATGCAATTAGAAAAGTAAAAAAATAAACAATAGTAGAAGGTGAAAAATAAGATGGAAAATAGCAAATTGAGAGCTACACCTCTCATGAGAGATTTAAACTAAAATGATGGGAATAGATTTGTTAAATGTTAGAGGCAGTGGAGCTAAAGGTAGAATTCATAAAGAAGATGTGGAAGAATTTAATTTTTGAGAAAAAAAGTGAGAATTACTCCGTTGGCTAGTAAAAATAGCACAAGAATATAATATTGATTTGAGTACAGTAGAAGGTAGTGGACATAACGGGAAGATAATGAAAGAAGATATTTTGAATATCATTGCTAAACCGAAAGAAACTGAAGAATTGGCAAGACATGAAAAAAAGCGATATTGGTGAAAAAGAACAAGTAGAAGAAGTCGATATTGAAGTTATTCCAATGTCACGATGAGAAAAAAGTAATTGCAAAAAAAGAATGTCAGACAGTTACTTTACGGCACCTACATTTACATTAAATTATGAAGTTGATATGACAGAATTGATTTCATTGAGAAAAAAAGTTATGGATACAATTATGGAAAAATACAGGTAAAAAGATAACTGTAACAGATTTAATTTCGTTTCGTCGTAGTTAAAACATTAATGAAACACAAATATGTAAATTCTGAATTGTCTGCAGATGGAACACAACTTACATTACATAATTATGTAAATTTATCAATTGTCTGTTGGAATGGACGATGGACTTTTTGGTGCCTGTAATTAAAGGTGCAGATAAAAATGTCATTGAGTGAATTGGTAGTTGCGTCTAAAGATATTATTAAAAAAAGGCGTTGGCAATGAAATTGAGTCCTTCTGAACAAAAGTGGAAGTACGTTTACAATTAGTAATTTAGGGAATGTTTGGGACACAAAGTTTCAATCCGATTATAAATCAACCAAATTCAGCAATTTTAGGAGTTCTTTGCGACAGTTGAAAAAAACCAGTAGTTGTAGATGGAGAGTTGTAATTAGACCAATAATGACAATGTGTTTAACAATTGACCATAGAGTTGTGGATGGACTTCTTTGGAGCTAAATTTATGCAAGATTTGAAGAAATTATTGGAAAAATCCATTGGCAATGTTAATTTAGAAAATTTGAAATACTATAAATACCATTAAATAAAAATAAAGGAAGTGAAATAAATGGCAGTAGAAGTAATTATGCCTAAAAATTTGGAATAGATATGACAGAAGGGCAAATCGTGAAATGGAACAAAAAAAGAAGGGGAAAAAAAGTAGAAGAGGGAGAAATTTTACTTGAAATAATGACAGATAAAACAAGTATGGAATTGGAGGCAGAGGCTTCAGGATACTTAATCAAAGTGTTGAAAACAAGATGGAGAAACTGTGCCAGTTACGGAAGTTATTGGGTATATTGAGTTCAAGGAGAAGAAGCACCAACAGGAGCGAGCACCTCAAGCGGCACCAGAACCAAAAAGCAGCAGAACCAGTGACAGCAGCTCAACCAAGCAGTTTCGAACTCAAATGAACCAAAAAGCACCAAAAAGGTGACGATGAATTTGATGTAGTTGTAATCGGTGGAGGACCTGCAGGATATGTAGCAGCAATTAAAGCGAGCACAATTAGGGTGGAAAAAGTAGCGATTGTGGAAAAAGTTCATTTTGGAGGAACTTGTTTGAATAAAGGATGTATTCCTACGAAAAACATTTTTTTGAAAAAAATGCTGAAATTATCGAAGGAATTGAAATGGGTCGGAAAAAGAGGAATTATCTTGGAAAATGATAAATTCACAATCGATATGCCAAAAGTTGTTAAATTGAAAAAAATGATATCGTAAAAAAACATTGACAAACGGAGTTCAAGGATTATTGAAGAGTAATGATGTTAAGATTTATAACGGTATTGGAAAAAAATAAATGTTGATAAAGATGTTGTTGTTACAAATGATAAAAGGTGAAACAGTATTGAGAACTGATAAAATCATTTTTAGCAGGTGGTTCAAAAAGTAGGAAGAATCAATATTCCAGGAATTGACAGTCCAAAAGTATTGACAAGTGATGATATTTTTAGATATTCAACAAATTCCTAAATCATTAACGTAATTGGTGGAGGAGTAGTTGGAATTGAGTTGGGACAAGTGTTTAATTCATTTGGTTCAGAAGTAACTGTTGTGGAAATGATGGATAGAATTATTCCTGGTGTGGATAGAGAATCTTCTGAAACATTGAGAAAAGAATTAGAGAAAAAAGGAATGAAAATCTTGACTTCGACTGCAATTAAAGAGATCGTTGATAATGGAGATACATTGACAATTAAAGTTGATGGTAAAGATGATATTGTGGCTGAAAAAGCGTTATTGTCAATTGGAAGAGTGCCTGATTTAGAAGGAATTGGAGAAATTGACTTAGAATTGGAAAATGGTAAAGTTAAAGTGGATAAATATATGGAAACTAGCGTTAAAGGTATTTATGCGCCTGGAGATATTAATGGAACTAGAATGTTGGCTCATGCGGCATTTAGAATGGGAGAAATTGCAGAGAAAAATGCAATTCAAAGGAAACCACAGAGCAACAAGATTAGAAACAAATTCTTCACTCAATTTATACTATACCATCGACGAATTTATACTGTACCAGAAGTAGCAATGGTTGGATTGACAGAAGAACAAAGTTTAAAGAAAAAAATATGATATAAGTGTAGGAAAAATTTGCGTTTGTAGGAAATGGAAGAGCGTTGGCATCAGGAGAATCTCTTTGGATTTGTAAAAAGTTATTCTTTGATAAAAAAATATGGAGAAATTTTTAGGAGTTCATATTGTAGGGCCTTCAAATCTGAAATTATTAACGAAGTTGCGACATTAATGAAAATGGAAATTACAGTTGATGAAGTAATTAAGACAATACATGGACATCCTACTTATTCAGAAGCATTGTTTGAAGCATGTGCAGATGTTTTAGGAGAAAGTTTGTTCATTTACCTAAAAAGAAAAAAATAGAATGAAAGAGGACTAGTTACTATGATTTATTATATTAGTAAAACTCATGATACCGCATTTAATATTGCTTTGGAAGAATATTGCTTCAAAAATTTAAGAGATGAAGATGAAATATTTTTTTGTTGTGGATAAATGAGCCTTCGATAATTGTTGGGAAGTATCAGAATACGATTGAGGAAATTAATACGGAATATACGAGAAAAAAAGGGATTCATGTAATTCGTAGAATTTCTGGTGGAGGAGCAGTTTATCACGATTTGAATAATTTGAATTATACGATTATTTCTAATAGAGATAAAAAAATAAGGAAGGTTTCAATTTTTAAAGAATTTTCAAAACCAATAATTGAAACATTGGCAGAATTAGGCGTAAAAAGTTCGAGTTTACTGGAAGAAATGACTTGGAAATTGATGGACAAAAATTTTTGTGGAAATGCACAGGCTTACATAAAAAGATAGAGTGATGCATCACGGTTGTCTTTTTATTTAACGTTGATTTTAGTGCTTTGGGAGATGCTTTGAAAGTTTCTAAAAGACAAAAATTGAGTCAAAAGGTGTAAAATCTGTTAGAAGTAGAGTTACGAATATATTACCTCATTTGAAAAACTCCGATTACAGTTGAAGAATTTGGCGATAAAAATTATGGAATATATGAAAAAAACAGTATCCAGATATGAAAGAATATGTTTTTAGTAAGGAAGAGTTGGATTATATTGCTAAAAAGAGTGAAATTAAAAGAAGTTCGGGAATGGAATTACGGAGAGTCGCCAGAATTTAATATAACTCGAGGTAAAAGATTTAAAAATGGAAAAAAATCCAGATCTTTGCCACAGTTGAAAAATTCTAGAATTAAAAAAATATTAAATTTTATGGGGATTTCTTCGGGAAAAAAATGAAGACTTGAGTGAAATTGAAAATCTTTTGAAAGATGTGAAATATACGAGGGAAGATGTCAAGGAAAAAAATTGGAAACGGTTGATATTGGGGAATATTTTTCTAAATTTACAGTGGATGAAGTTGTGGAAGTTATTGTAGAATAGGGATTGATTATGAAATATTTTTTTAGCAAGGGTAAATCCCTTGTTTTAAAAATTTTTATTATATCATATTTTCAGAAATTATCAATAGTTTTTTTGGGGAAAAAAAGTGTAAAGAAAAAAACTTGACAATTTATCAAAATTTTTGTATAATCATATTGCATTTAAAAATAATGAGTTTTAAAAATTATTGAATAGTATGGAGGTAACATTTAATGTTAAAAATTAAGATTGACAAGATTAGGAAGAAAAAAAGTTCCTTTTTATAGAATAGTAGTTTATGGAGGCTTTATCTAGAAGAGATGGGAAAAGTTCGTTGCTTACCTTGGAACTTTTAACCCGCTTGTTGAAGATGACAAACAAGTAGTATTGAAAGAGGAAGAAATCTTGAAATACTTATCAAACGAGTGCTCAACCAACTGAAACTGTTAAAAAGTATCTTAACAAAAGCAGGAGTTTGGGCTAAATTTCAAGAAACTAAGAAAAAAATAGTTCTAAAAATTCTTGATTCATAATTTATTTTCCATTTTTTTGTTGTACTAGCAAGGGATTTTGGTCTTTTGTTAGTACAATTGAGATGTAATTTTCATTGAGGTTTGAATATTGCATTTCAAAAATATTTGTCCTAATTTTTAGGGCAAATTTTTTTAAGGAGAATTAATATTTATAGTTATTTTTAAATTTGATTTTATTTTAATAGTATTTTTTTATTAAAGGGGATTAAGCCCTATTTTATTGGATAAACCTTAATTATGAAATAGAATTTATAAAAAAATTTAAAAAAACACTTGAACTTTTTTTGTTTTTTTGGTATATTATTAAATGTCTAATGTTATTCTATGTTTAAGAACAGATTTCAAATGAAATACTATTTTCATTTAAATAATGGATATGCTAAGTTTCACTTGGTATAGAAATTATTTTTTTGTGCTTAACATTAGGCAAAGTTTAGAATAAAAAGGAGTTAGAATTATGACGAATAATTTAAGAGTTTTAAAGAAGGATTTGAAGTCTTTTGCAAAAAGAGTGAAGGACTTTAAATATACAGAATCAGCCCTTATAACTTTTTTATTAACTGGATTAATCGAACTGACAGGAGTTTCGTTTAATCTTTTTCGGTCGAAAAATGAAATCCAGGCGCAAACAAAGGCAATCAACACGTCGATAACGAACTTGAAGAGTGATTTCAGGTTTGCACGGCATGAAAATGATAAGCTGCTTAGAAAGACAAACTTGGAATTAGTTAAGTTAATGGAACAAGGAGATCACGTTGTAAAAAGCCCATGGAGCAGCTGGCAATACGGAATAAACGGTTTCTACAACAGCTGGCAAGGTTCATACAAAGGCCGTGGGGACAAAACTGCCGACTACAAATACGAACGTGACAAAACAATGAGCAAAACCAAATACGAAGCATATCCACACACTCTTTACGGAAACACAACAGAACTAGGATTAAAGCAAGAGCCAAATGCCTCAATCCCAGTATCAGCTTCACTTACTCCGTTAATACCAAGAGTAAAACAAGCTAATGTATCAATGGCTGTGGATATAAGTGAGCTGCCTTCGTTTACACCAAGAACAGTTACACCTCCAACAGCTCCGACTATTTCGCCTATGAAAGGAATTAATACACCGAGTTTTTCAATGAAATCAAGTTCACTTTCAAACTGGGGAGAATCACACTTTGATGATGCTAATACTGCTTATAATGGTGTAATAGAATCAGTTGCTATATTGGGTGGAGATTTTAATGTTGAAAGATTAAATCCAGATCCAGCAAGTAAATGGAAATATAGTTATACTAACTATAAAGTAAAAAATGCATTTAATACGGGTAATATGACATCAGATTACACTATAACTGGAATTACAAATACTCTTGCTCCTAATTCAGAAATTACTGTACCAAGTAGAAGTGTTCTTGCTTCTAATTCTAAATCTGGATTTTTAAGAATGACTAATGATAGTCCAGTTAGTCAAGGTTCAACACTATTAAATCAAGCTACATTTACATATACGAATAGCTCTGGAGGGGATTATGTCAGAGAACTAGCTCATTTAGATATGCATGGAAGTAATCCTTTTTTAACAGAAAGAGGAAAATTATCAGCAATTGCAGGATTAAAAGCCTCAGTACTCCCTAATTTTGATGATGTGATGAGAATTGCTCAGAAAACAACTGGTTCAACAAACTCACAAACATTTATTAATGCTGGGAAAATAACAATAGAAGGAGATCAGGCCTCTTTCACAAATAGTTATGATCATGACGGGGATAAAAGCAGAGTTGCTAGTGTAATAAATACAGGAGATGGAGAAATATCAGTTAGTCCTTCGAATCCAAATAATAAAGGTTCTGCAGTTTTTATAGTTTCACCTGAAATATATGAGAGGGAAATCCTCAAATTTTTTTATAATGCTCGGAAAAAAATAAATTTATACAGTAAAAAAATCGGCAATTTTCTTTTTGAATCCAAATGGAGATGTCAGATGGAATCATGATGGAAGTTTTCATGAACGTAATTATGAAAGCCCAGATAATGATCAAGATGATCCAAGAGAAATAACTATAGTTAATAGGACAACAGGAAATAATAAAATGATTTCATACGGTGATGGAGATGTTGGAATATATTTAAAAAAACAAGTAAATATATTAAAAACTACAAATCTTGATTTTAGAACACAAAAATTTAACAGATTATGTAACTAAAAAAATGGAACTTGGGCACCTATGGTTATGTATGGAGATAATAATATAGGATTGTATGCTCCTAAAGATACAGAATCTCAATTATTTGTTGGTGACCCAGGAAAAAAATAATAGGTAATTTTTGTCGTTAGCATAGGAGATTCTAATGGAAATTCTTTTTGAATAATAATGATGATGCTTACATTGATAGTTCGTATGGAATTTTTTTCATCTGTTAATATTGATTTGTCAAATGATGTAAAAAGATATAAAAAAGTGGACATCAAATAACTATAAATAAAAAAATTCTAAAAATGGTATCGGAGTTTTAACAAGTAATAATGCTAAAATTAAACTTGGAGCAGGGAAAAATTGAATTAAATGGTGGATTTGATAATACTGGAATAGTTATTGGTGGAAGTAAAGCATCTTCAGGTGATGCTAAAAGATACAGATGGGTCTGTAATAGGAGATGTTATATCGATTAACGGAATTTCAAATGCTCGATATAGGAAACAGAGTTTATTTATGCTTGGGATGGAAATAATAGAGGAAACAGTGTTGAAGTAAATGCTATAAAAATCTGAAAACACAATTAATTCAATAGCAATCGTAGCAGAAAAAAATGCAAAAAAATTACTGTTAATGGTACAGCTTCTTCAAATCCTTCAATAATTGGAACAACTGATGGAACAGGTTTTGAATATGGAGTTAAGATTAATGATTCAAAATATGTATATGACTCAAATCGTGTAGTTTCAGCAACTGATGCAACTTCTACCGATAATGTAGGAGCAACTTTATGCTAATAATGAAGCAGTGATAACAATTAATAGAACAGCACTTCCATCAGTAGCAGATGGTCCAAATATTTCTATAGAAGGTGGAATTGATACCTATGCTAAGAAAATTATAGGATTTGGATTATTTGCTGATAATAACGCTAAAAATAAATGCACAAAAATAACTGGATAAAAGTTACTAATGGAGCAACTAATATAGCATCATTAGGTAATGCAGAGATTGACTTGAAAGGTGCGACTGTTGAATATAAAGGTGAAGGATATGCGCTTTATACCAATACTACAAGTAAATATTCTGGTGCTATTAATATGAGTGATGCTAAATTAGTATTGGATGGAAAAGCTGTTGGATATGTATATTACCAAGATCAATCGAATATGATAACAGTTAATCATAATACAAGTATTGATATACTTGATGACGATGTAATAGTTGCAGATTTAAGAAAAACATCGGGTCAGGTTACTGTAAATGTTGAAAATAAAGCCACTCCTGATAGATTAAGAGATCAATTAATTGGTGGAGTTGGAAGTGTTGGAAGTTCAAATGGAAAAACTAGATATAAATATGCAGTTGTGGACAATGCCCAAATTAACATAAAATCAGCTGTTGATAAAGCAAGTAGTATAACAGATTCAGATAGTGAAGTGTTTGCTAAAAGATTCTTATATCAAAATTCTAAGATTGATGTAACGGCAGCAGGTTCTGTTAAGGCTGAACTGGATGATACGCAAATGAAGGCGATAGATGTTAATCTTAAAACTCCTGTTGGTCTTGCAGTAACGGCAAGTGCACAGACAAAGGATAATGATACAACAGGAATTAATAATAGTGGTACGGTATCGGCTGATAGAACGGTTGGATCTGATAGAGGTGGAATTGGTCTGTATGTAGATTACGGATATATTAATAATAATGCTGCAGGAACTGTAAATGTTGAAAAAGGGACAGTAAATAATCCAAATGACAAGGCTATTGGAATATTTGGAACAAATAGCACGAAGATAGTTAATGATGGAAAGGTAAATGCCGGAGGTAAAAAAATCAATTGGTATTTTAGGGCTTTCTTATAGAATTGACTCAAAAAAACAGGGCTTGCAATAGATCCAAAAAAACTGAAACGTATTACGACAATGTGACTACACATTCTGGACATCATCCATTTGGAGTTGTTGATGTTGAAAATGGTGCAACTGGTAAGATTACGATGGATAATGATGGCGCTGTTGGAATGTTTGTAAAAAATAACAGTACTGATAAAAATAGTTCTGGAAATTCTGTTGTAACAAATGCTTCTGACATAAAAAAACTAAAAAAATGAAACACGTGGAGTAAATAAAGGTGAAATCACGATTAATGGAAATGACAGTTCAGTTGGAATGGGAGCGAATAACGGTATAATTACTAATGCTAGCAGCGGTAAGATTAATGTTAACGGTACTAAGTCGGCAGGAATGTATGGAACGAATGATTCTGAACTGGTAAATGCTGGGGAAATTAATGTTGCGGCGACTTCTGCTGGAAATGAATCTATTGGAATGTATATTGATGATCAGGTTTCAACTATTGCAAATACTGGAAAGATTAATGTTGGAAAATCTTCTTATGGAATTTACGGAAAAGATGTCAATATGACTGCTGGTGAGATTAATGTGGCTGATGACGGGGTTGGAGTTTATTCGACAGGTCCAAGTGTAAACCTTTCAGGTGGAAAGATTGATGTGGCAAATAATAACTCTGTTGGGGTATATATTGCAGATGACAGCAAGAATCCGCAAGCGACAACAGTTACATCATCTGTTGACATGAAGGTTGGAGATACAGATTCGTTTGGATATTTGATAACGGCTTCAAAGGCTAAGACAGACTTGACAATAAATCCGACAGCAAATCCTGTTCACGTTGGGGAAAAATCAGTGTATGTTTACTCTGGAGCGCCACAAAGCCTGGGCGGAAAGATTGTTAATAAATCAGATATTGTAATGGATAAAGAATAATGGATATGGAATTTATTCTTCACAGGATGCTGAAAACTATGGAAATATTGACTTGAGAGCAGGTGTTGGAAATATTGGGGTTTACTCTACGCAAGGAAACAGCAAGAACTTTGGAGTAATTACAGTAGGTCCAAGTAATGTGACTAGCAAGCAGTATGGAATCGGAATGGCGACTGGATATTACAATGAAACTACAAAAAGTCGCAACAAAATGAAGGGACAATAGAAAATCATGGAACAATTAATGTTTCAGATGATAACAGTGTTGGAATGTATGCTGCAGGATCTGGTTCAAAGGCAATTAATAGAGGAACTATTAACCTGAGCGGAAATAATACGACTGGAATGTATATTGACAGATTTGCGACTGGGGAAAATTATGGAACTATTCAGACAACGCCTACTGCAAATGGAGCAGGAATAAAGGGAGTAGTTGTAGCGAACGGAGGAGTAATTAAAAACTACGGAACGATAAATATTGTTGGAAACAAAAATATCGGTGTGTATGCATTCAGAGGAGATGTGACAGATCCGAATTATGTGCCTTATGAAGCGCATGGAACTGGAAACACTTCAACAAGACCTTATGTGGAAGGAACAGCGACTGACCAGAAAGTGACAGGGAAAGCGATTGTAAAAGTTCCACCTGCATCACTGCCTAGCCCAGTTTCAATTTCAATAGACGGTGTAGATGTGGCGCCAGTAAAAGTTGATACAAACATACCTTCGCCAGAAGCTCCAGAAGTGTTGATAACTGACTTGTCAGGAGTAACAAGACTGAATCTGGAAACAGAAAAGATGGATCATAATCACACACATTCAAATGGGGAAATATCAACTATCGGAATGTATGTTGACACATCAGGAATAAATTACACAAATCCTATCCAAGGGATTGAATAATTTATCTGGACTGACAGATGTTGACCTGATAATGGGTACGGAAGTTACTAAATACCTGAATGCAAAAAGCGATTCAAATTGGAGATAATATTTTGAAAGCCATATAACGATGCATTGGCGAGCGTTGTATCAACAGGGGTTACATTGAATGTAAATTCAGCAAGCCTGACTTGGATAGCGCAACCAGTGGAATCTGGAAACATAGCGGCTCCGATAAAAAAACAGTATATATGGTAAAAAAATACTGTATACGGATTTTGCAAGCAAAAACGATGTTGACACAGAACATTTCCTTGATGGTCTTGAACAAAGATACGGAGTTGAAGATATCCATTCAAGAGAAAAACAAATTTTCAACAAGCTGAATGACCTAGGAAAAGGTGAACCGCACATATTTGCACAGGCTGTAAATGAAATGAAAGGTTACGAATACTCGAAACACTCAGCAAAGAATAAATGCAACTGGAAATGCACTGGACAAGGAATTTAAATATCTATGGAAGGACTGGAGAAATCCATCTAAGCAAAAACAACAAGATAAAAAGTGTTTGGAATGAAGGATGAGTACAAGACAAACACAGCCGGAGTAATTGACTATGACAGCAATGCCTGGGGAGTTGCCTATGTTCACGAAGATGAAAAAGTTCAGATGGGTAAATCAAGCGGATGGTATGCAGGAGCAGTTACAAACAGATTCAAGTTCAAGGATCTAGGAAAAATCAAGAGAAGACCAGACAATGGTAAAACTTGGAATCTTTAAGACAATGTCGCCAAGAAAAAGACTACAACGGATCACTGCAATGGACAGTTGCAGGAGACATCTTTGGAGGAATTAACAATATGCACCGTAAATACTGGGTTGTAGATGACACATTTGAGGCGAAAAGTCTACATACAGCTCTTATGGAGCGGCCTTGAAAAATGAATTGGGATACGACATAAGAATGAGCGAAAGAACACATTTGCGTCCTTACGGGGCATTAAAGATGGAATACGGAAGATTTAACGACATAAAGGAAAACTCTGGACAAATGCGTCTAGAAGTTAAAGGGAACGACTATTTCTCAGTAAAACCTGAAGCAGGACTGGAATTCAAATATATTCAGCCATTGGCAGTAAGAACTCAGTTATCAGTAGGATTGACAGCGGCCTATGAAAATGAAATTGGCAAGCTGAATAAATTGAACCAGGCAAGAGTAAGATATACAACAGCTGACTGGTATAACTTGAGAAGTGAGAAGGAAGACAGAAGAGGAAACGGCAAATTCGATCTTAACATAGGTGTAGACAACACAAGATTTGGTGTTACGGTAAATGCCGGATATGACACTAAAGGAAACAATGTTAGAGGAGGAATCGGATTCAGGGCTATTTACTAATTCTGGATTACTTTAAAAACAGAACAATATTAGGATTTTATGGCAAGGGGGAGGTTTTCTCCTTGCCTGTTAAGACTGATAGAGATTTTAGCGTAAATTTTTATGAAAATAGCACAAAAACTCGTGATTAAAAGCGTAGAATAAATTGTGCTATTTTTTTTATTTATAGAAAAAAATTTGAAATAATATATTTAAAAATAATCTTATATTAATTAAATTAAAAGGGGATGAAGGTATAATAAATTAAGTATGTAGTTGATATTGTAAAAAGTAAAAAGCAGTGAAGAATGAATAACAGGATTGCAAGAGGTCAAGATCACTTGTCAGGAGCAGAGGAAAACGGTGGTATTAAGTATAAAAAAATGCTGTGTTTTATAGGATTTTCATGCTTTTTATAGATGGCTAAATATTTATAAAAAAAGGAGAAATGTGGTTATGAAAAGTAAAAATTTTTAAAGCGCTTATAATTGCAATTTTATCAGCAAATGTAGTTTATGCAGAAAGGTTTAAGAGAAATGCGGATGAGCAGTGTTCCGACAATTAATATTCCAATGAGTAAAGTAGATGAAAAATTATGAGGAATTATATGGCGAGAAATGGAAATTTATTAAAGATAAAAAAATGGAGTTTATATATATTCCTATGATGATACGGTAAAAAAATTTATTGGATTAGATCCTGAAACTGTTGATGCTCTTAATAAATCTTATTTAAAGGATAAAAAAATGGAATTTATTATTTCGATGGAGATACTATGAAAGTTATAAACTCAGAGGGAGTTGATTTAAAAAAACTCTTGAAGGAGTTGACAATTCTTATTTGAAAGATAAAGATAGCGTTTATTTAATTGATGAGAATAGGTTAAGAAGATTGGAAAGATTAGATCCTGCTACTTTTTAGAAATGCTGGCGCTGGTTATGTAAGAGATAAAAATGGAGTTTATAAAGTATTATAAGACTTATATTACTTTTGATGACAAGGATTTGAAAAAGAGCCGATTTTTGATGCCAGATCATTTAGAATAATTGATGCGGATGGGCGTTACGTAAGAGATAGAAATAATGTTTACTTGGATAATAAAAAAATAGAAGGTGCAGATCCATCAACATTTGAAATATTAAAAAAAGATAATATAACATATGCAAAGGATAAAAAAATAATATCTATTATTGGGGAAATAAAATAGAAGGTGCAGAAAAATATAGTTTTGAAATAATGGATGATCCCAGTTTTTCAAGAGATATACATAATATTTACTTTTTTTAGGTAAAAAAACAGATAAAAAAATCTTATCCATCTGAATATGAGAAAAGAGGAAATGATGTTTATCGTTATAATAAAAAAATTAGAAGGCATAGATGCCAATACATTTGAAGAAATGAATTTAATTTCTGGCTTTTAAGGATAAAAAATGGCTATTATGTTATAGATAAAGATAAAAATGTAGTAAAAAAATAGATGATAAGGAAATAGATATGAAAAAAACATTTTTTTAGAAGTGGTGATTTTCTTACAGATGGCAATAATTTGTACTATATAAAAAGACCGTAAAGCTTTGAAAAAAATAAAAAAATGCTCCTAAATATGACAGTTTAGTTAAATATAGTGATAAATATATAGAAATTAAAGGAAACCTTTATTACTTAGACACTGATACAAATGAATTAACAAAATTAAGAAGAAATAGTGATATGGGATATTTTGAAGTTTTTGAGTGAAGATTATGCTAAAGATTTAAATATGACAGATGTGCAAGAATTAAGAGGAGTTAGAAGATATGTCTATTTTAAGGGCAAAGTATTAGAAAAATGCTGATTACGACAGTTTTGGAATAAAAATATAATGATCAAAAAAATGCATTTGAAATAAGAGATAAAAAAATAGAGTTTATGAAACGTTGAAGAATGAATAAAGTCTAAAGGTGAATATAATGAAAGAAGATAAAACAAAAAAATAAATGAAATTTTAGAAAAAAATTTTTTTAATATGAGAACAATTAATAAGAGAATAACAAAGGAATCTTTTAAATCAGAATAATGAAAAAAACTGAAAAAAATTTATGAATTACTAGGGAAAACCTTGTGAAAATAAGAAAATTGTTCATATTGCAGGGACAAATGGAAAAAGGTTCAACAGCAACATTTTTTTAGAAAATATTTTTTTTTGCGACCGGATATTCGGTTGCTAAATTTACTTCACCGCATATTTTACGATTTAATGAAAGAATTTTTGGTAAATAAAGAGATGATTTCAGATGAGGATGTTGTGAAATATTGTGAAGTTGTTATGAATGTTCTGGAAGAAAATGGATTGCAGATAAATTTTTTTGAAATAGCAACTTTCGTAGCCTTGCTTTTATTTTAAAGAAAAAAATCCTGATTTCATATTTCTGGAAACTGGGCTAGGGGGAAGATACGATGCCACAAATATTGTAAAGTCAACAATAGCGGCTATAACAAATGTGAGTTTTGACCATGTCGCTCTTTTTGGGAAATTCACTTGAAAGAAAATTGCAGATAGAAAAAGCCGGGATTATAAAAAGATGGAGAGCTTTTGTATTTATGCTCAGAATTTGGGTGAACTGGAAGAGGCTGTGAAAAAGGGAAACAGATAATTCGAGTAAATGTTTTAGAAAAAAATATAAAAGGTTTTTCAAGTTGAATTGGATAATCAAAATTATAAAGACAATTATGAAAAATTGTTGAAAATGAAAAATTCTAAAGAATCTGGAAATATTGAAAAAAATTAATAATAATAAAAAAATAATTTAGAAAAAAACATTTGTTCTGCCACTTTTTTTGGAAAAATTTCAAGCAAATAATTTTTTTAATTGCCTATGAGATTGCAAAAAAATTTATGGAATTAGTGACAAAGTTATTCAAAAAGGGGCTTGATGAAATTTCATTGGCTGGACGGTTTGAGATTTTTTTCAAAAAAAATCCTGCAACAATTTTTAGATGTCGCTCATAATGATGATTCTGTAAAAGGTCTTTGACAGAAAAATTTGAACGAACTTTTTTTAAAAGATGATGAAGTGATTTTTTTGTTCTTTCGGTACTCGGAACAAAGGATATTGCAAAATATTTTTTTAAAAAGAATCTTGGAAAAAAATTATAAAAATTTTCATAACTTCCCTGAAAAGAAGTTACTTATGGGCTATCTGCCGAAGAAATAAAGAAAAAAATCTGGAAAATTCAAATATTTCTACAAAAAAATATTATTTTTGAAGATGATATTTTACAGGCTTATAATCAGGCAAAGGAAATGGTTTTGAAAAAAAGGATAATTCGTATAAGGCGATTGTAGTTTGCGGATCTTTTTATGAGATTGCGAAGTTTAAAAAAATTGTTTTTGTAATATTTTTTTCGTAAAAATAGTAAAAAAATAAATTATTAGGCAGATTTTTTTAACAAATTTGTGGAATAGAAAAATTTTTAAATAATATTGTTTAATAGGGGGTTAATGCCCTTTATGAAAAAAATTGAAATAATATATCTAAAAATAATCTTATATTAATTGAATTAAAAGGGAATAAAGATATAATAAAAAAATAGTTGATATCTATAAAAAAAGGAGAAATATGGTCATGAAAAATAAAAATTTTTTTAAAGTACTTATAATTGCAATTTTATCAGCAAATGTAGTTTATGCAGAAAGTTCAAGAAAGATAAGAATTAGTGATGTTCCAATGAGTAAAAATAGAAGAAGATTATAAGAAATTAGGGTGATCGTGAAGATCTATTTATTAAAAGATAAAAAAATGGGGTTTATAAATATTCTTATGGTGATACGGCACAAAAAAACTTAATGGGATAGATCCTAAAACTGTTGAAGTTTTTTTAATAAATTTTATTTGAAGGATAAAAAAATGGAGTTTATTATTTGGATGAAAAATAAAAATAAAAAAATTTTTAAATTTAGAAGGAATGGATTTAAAAAAACTCTTGAAGTAGTTGACAATTCTTATTTAAAAAGATAAAGATAGTGTTTATTTAGTTCAAGAAAAATAAGTTAAAAAGATTGGAAAAAAATAGATCCAAATACTTTTTAAAAAAATGTTGGCGGCAATTATGTAAAAAGATAAAAAAATGGAGTTTATAAATATTATTTTACTTATATCACTGTTAACGATAAAGAGTTAAAAAAAGAGCCAAATTTTGATGCTAAAAACATTTGAGATAGTTGATCCAGATGGACGTTATGTAAAGGATAAAAAAATAATGTTTATTGTGATGGAGAAATAATAAATGGTGCAGATCCGGCGACATTTGAAATGTTAAAAAAAGGGAATATAAATTATACGAAGGATAAAAAAATAATATCTATTATTGGAAAAACTAAAATAGAAGGTGTAGACAGAGATACATTTAAAAATAATGGAAAATCCTGACTTTTTCAAAAAGATAAAAAAATAATATTTATTTTTTTAGGGTGAAAAAAACAGAGTCTGAATCTTATCCACCTGAATATGAAAAAAGGAAATGATGTTTATTATAAAAAAATAAAAAAATTAAAAGATATAGATGCCAATACATTTGAAACAATGATTTCGTTTTTTTGGTTTTAAGGATAAAAATGGATATTATGTTTTAGATAGGGATGGAAGTGTAGTAAAAAAATAAATGATAAGGAAGTAAAAATTAAAAAAATCTCGCTAAAAAGTTCTTTTAATAGTAATTTTTTTACGATGGTAAAAACCTATACTTCATAAAAAAATCATAAATTTGAAAAAAATAAAAAAAGCACCTAAAAACTGATGGAATAAGTGAAATAAGTGATAGATATGTAAGAATTGGAAAAGTTTACTATTTAGATTATGATAAAGGTGAATTGATAAAAATTAGAAAAAAATGATGGACGTGGAATTTTTTTCGCTCTTGGTGAAGATTATGGAAAAGATTTTAATTTGAATGCGGAAGGTATAGAAACTACTAGAAGATATGTCTATTTTAAAGGTAGAATCTTGAAAAAAATGCTGATTACGACAGCTTTTGGAATAAAAATATAATGATCAAAAAAATGTATTTGAAATAAGAGATAAAAAAATAGAGTTTATGAAACATTGAAAAAAATGAATATATTCGTATAAGGTGATTGTAGTTTATAGTTCTTTTTATGAAATTGCGAAATTTAAGAAATTTTTTTGTGATATTTTTGCATAAAATAAAGTCTATTAGGCAGATTTTTTTAGTAAATTTTTGAAATAACAAATCTTAATAATATTGTTTAATAAGGGGTTAATGCCCCTTATTTTTTTAAATAAATTAAAAAAATTAATAAAAATATTATCTCTTTTTATTTTTTTGAAAAAAATATGTTATACTTATAATAGGGAAAAATGTACTTTGATAATAAAAAGTTTAATACTAAATCTTGCTGGTAATCATAAATTTTAGTAGCAAGTGCCTGCTAGAAAGAACTAATTATAAGTTAAAAAAAGAGGGAAATATGGAAAAAAATATGTTATGTTCAGAGGAAAAGTTGTGGATAAGTGGTATGATTTTTGACAAGAGGGCTCATTATCATATTGTGGCTGTGGATAAAAAAATGGGAAAAAAAGTATGATTTGGCAGTTAATATTGGGAGTATTTACGAGAAAGAAAAATGAGATTATTTCTTCAAATTTGAGGGTATACTACAGGAAAAAAATTATTTTTTTGTGAAGAAAGTGTGATTTCTAAGATGCTGTTACAGGAATCTGGAATTACAGAATGTGATAAAGATTTGTGTTTGGATTATGTAAGAATGAAATTGTTTCGCATAATGAAATGATTCAGATGAAGGGATTTGATGAGAAACACGTGTATTTGACGGAGATTATTGAAAAAAATATGTTGAAAAGGCTAAAAAAATAATGATAATTATGAGGTATTTGCATTTGGAAGGCTTTATGCTAATGGTAAAGGGCGCATGATATTCACTTAAATCAGGGGAGTACAGATAAATTCAAAAAAATGATGCCAAGTATTCAGATGGAGGATTATTTTTTTAGGAAATAGACAAAGTAATAGAATTATAGCCATATTTATTGCATTTGTTACTCAAAAATCCAGATAAAAAGCATTTAAAAAAGGGAGTGTGATAAAAAAATGCCTATAAAAAAATAAAAAAACTGATGAAACGAAACTTAAAATGAAAAAGGGAGGACTTTTGGAAATATTTTTTTATTTCACATGAAAAAGGCTAAAAAAATAATAATGAATTTACAGATTATTTGATAGATATTCTATCTAAAAAAACAGATGAAGAAATTTTTGATTTTGAAATAATTACTGTTGAGTTGATGCAGGAGAGCTATAACGAAAAGTTATGGTGCGCTTCGTATCTTGTAAATGGTGATACTGCGAGCTGGAGCTTTTGATTTTTTTCAGACTTTGGCTTATTTCACAAGGGGAAAAAGATATTTTATTCAATTATGAAGAATCAGGATAATTTGTCAGAATATATAAATGTATCATTTGAAACAAAAGTTAATGACAAACTATTTTGAAAATGAAAAATTTTGCTTTTTATTTCAGCTTATGCCTTTGCCAGAAAAAAACGATTCACATGAAATTTTTAAATAAAGAAAGTTATAAAATTAATGATAAAAACTATTTTTTTAGGGATGATTTTATTGATGATTATAATAAAAAAATTAAATGAATACAAAAAGAAAAAAATAGGCTATATAAATAAAAAAATATCCAAAAAAATAACATTTCACTGGTGTACACAATTTCCAAGCAGATGAAGGAAGTTTTGTCCATCTTTTGTTTAAAAAAATGTATTTTTTTTAAAATTTAATAAAAAAATTTAAAAAAATGATTGTTAAAAAAAGTAACAAAAATTCTTCTTAAAGGTTGAAATATTAACAAATATGTTTTTAAAATATATGTAAATAAATTTTTAAGGAGGCAAAAAAATGAAAAAGTTTAAAAAAATGATTTTTTTCTTTAATGTCAAGTTTGTTGATACCAGTAGCGGTAGCTATTAATTTTACAGGATTTGGGCTTGTTAAATTACTGCAAGTGCCAATATTTCTTGATTCAATTGGAACAGTGTTTATCAGCCTTATAGCAGGGCCTTGGGTAGGAGTTGTAACAGCTGTTATTACAAGTTTAATTACGGGAAGTTTTTCTCCTGAATATTTCGCATTTATACCAGTGGCGGTAATTATGGCGCTTACTATGGGATTTTTAGCAAGATTTAGAATGAAAAAAATATTGTAATAAAAAAACATTAGTCTGTGCATTTTGTCTTGTATTTATTGCGATAGTTGTATCTGCACCGATAATAGTAATGGTTTATGGTGGAAATACTGGAAAATTCCACATTTGGAGTAACTGCATTTTTTTCCTGGCAACAGGTCAAAAATATTTGGACAGCCGTTTTTTTAGTACGAATTTTATTACAGAAACAACCGACAAAAATTATAACAGCAATAGTTGCAATGGCAATAATTAAGGCAATGTCGCCTAGATATTTGATAAAAATTCAAATATGGAGAAAAATTATATAAATAATCAAAAAAAGGATAGAATATAAAAAAATAATAAAAAAATAAGGAAAAACAAATAAGTTATGAAAAAAAGATTTTTTTAAAAAAACTTTACCCGCTGACAAAAGTTATATTTGGCTTTGGCATTGATAATATCAGCATTTATTATTCCAAGTCACATCTATGATTACTCAATGATAATAATTTGTGGAATTATAGTTTCTTTTTGAAAAATAAATTAAAAATTTACAGTAAAAAGAATATTTTTTTAAGTTTATTCTGGCTTTTTACAGCGATATTTATTATTCAAAAGCCTTTTTATACCAGCAGGTGAAGTTTGGTTAAAGTTTGGATTTATTTCAGTTTACAAGGAAGGAGTAATGAAGGCTATAGGTCTGACATCTAAGCTAACGGCGATTGTAAGTGCTTTAACAATGCTGACTTTAATAACTCCAGTAAAGGACTTTACTCTTGCGCTTGAAAAAAAGGGATTAAATCCGAAAGCTGCATTTATTTTTAATGCTTACTTTTGCAAACAATACCAGAAATGAAAAAAAGCAGGCAGATGTTATTATGGATTCACAAAAGGCAAGGGAATTGAAACTGAAGGAAATGTCTTTGTCAGGGCAAAAGCGCTAATTCCCATATTTATTCCACTCGTACTTTCTTCCATTGCAAATACAGAAGAGCGGGCAATTACATTAGAAGCACGTGGATTTTCTGTTGGAGAAAAAAGAACAATATTATATGATATTGAAGAAAACAAAAAAATGATAAAATAATGAAAGTTATACTGGCTATTTTTTTATAGTTTTGAGTATTGTTTGGAGGGTTTTATGGGCTATCTTAAATTAGAAAATGTAAACTATAAGTATCCATTGGAAGAAAAAAATACTTTTGCAGAAATATAAATATCGAAATAAAAAAAGGCGAATTTTTGGGCTGTAATTGGAAAAAAATGGAAGTGGAAAAAAACAACACTTTGCAATATTTTAAGAAGATTTGTGCCTGATTTTTTTACAAAGGCGAACTAACTGGAAAAAAATAACTTTGGAAGGCAAGGAACTAAAAGATTATAGCCAAAAAGGAAATTGTCCAAAAGATCGGATTCGTTTTTTTCAAAAATCCATTTACTCAAATTAGCGGTGTTAAAAATACAGTTTTTGAAGAAATAGCTTTACGGATTGGAAAAATCTAGGAATAGAACGTGAAACAATAATTTCAGAAGTGGAAAAAAATATTAAAAGCTTCTTGAAATCGAAAAAAACTTCGTGATAAAAAAATCCATACAATTTATCTGGTGGGTCAAAAAAAGCAAAGAGTCGCCCTTGCCTCAATCATCAGCAATGAACCCCGATATTCTCGTTATTGATGAGCCAACCTCACGAACTTTGACCCAAAAGGAACGGAAGATATTTTTTTCAAAAATTATAAATTTAATGGCAAATGAAGGAAAGACAATAATTCTGGTTGAGCATAAACTTGAACTTATTGCAGAATATGCCGAAAAATATTCTTGTTCTTGATGAAGGAGAAATAATTTTGAGCGGAAAAAGCAAATGAAGTTTTTAAATAATAAAATTTTTGCTGGAAAAAGGAAATTGGGATGACACAGTATTCGATGCTTGCCTATGAACTTGAAAAAAAGTGAGAAAAAAGTTGAGTTTGAAGAAATTCCTATAACCAAGGAAAAAGACAGTGGAATTATTGAAAAAAATGAAAAATTGTTAAGCAAATCTTAAAAAAATATTTATTTAAAAAGGAAAAAAATTATGAAACCAAAAAATTTGAAAAATAGAATCGTTCTTGTAAAAGGCGATATTACCGAATATCCTGCTGATGTGATTGTCAATGCCGCAAATTCTTCCTTGCTTGGAGGCAGTGGTGTTGATGGTGCAATTCATAGAAAAGGCGGAAAAGAAATAACAGAAGATTGTATGAAAATACGTGATTCTCAAGGAAAATGCAACGTTGGGGAAGCTGTTATTACAAGAGCAGGAAATATGCCATTTAAAAAAATGTAATTCATACAGTTGGGCCTGTCTGGCAGTCAGGAAAAAATAATGAAGTAAAATTATTTGCAGAAAAACTGTTAAAAAAAGCCTATATTTCAAGTTTAGAATTGGCTGAAAAAAATAAACTGAAAAATATTTCCTTTCCAAATATCTCGACAGGAGTGTACAGATTTCCAAAAGATTTCAGTGCAAAAGACGGCTATTAATGCTGTGATAGAATATTTGGAGAAAAAAATGATTTTATAGAAAAAAAGTAAATTTTGTATGTTTTGAAAGATGAAAATTTTAAGATTTATCAAAAAAATTACTGGAAGAGAAAGGAATTTTTATGAAAGAAGGGAAACTGAAAAAAATTATAAAAAAATAGACTGGACTATATTTTATTCCAAACCAAGAATACAAATTTTAGGAATTTTTAATATTTTTTTGGATATAATGTTGCTTTTCACAGTTAAAAAAAGAAATAGAAAAAAAGGATTTAGCGTATCTTCTGTTTCAACTTCAATAGTCTTATTTATATTATTTATATTGTTAAATGGATTATTTATTTTTTTACTATAAAAATAAATTTCTAATATAGAATTTTTATGATGATTATTTTGTTTTCAAAAAAAGAGAAAGTGTATTATGAAAATTTGAAAATATTTTTTTCTTTAAGGATAATAGAGTATTTCAAATGAAGAAGTTTTCTAAAATTTTGTATAAACCTGATGGTGGTAATTGGAAAAAGATAGATGGAAGAGGTTATGATTATGACTTTATTTTCAGTATTTCAAAAAAATGTTTTTTTAGAAAAAAATTTTTTTCAAAAAGCAGTAGAAAATATTGAAAAATGGTGGAGTTGAGATTTTTCCATTTCAAAAATCAAGGTTTTGTGAAAAAAACAAATTCTTATTTTCAAGCGAAGAAGGATTGCAGGAATTGACTCAGATTTTTGAAAGTTCACCTAAAAATACAAGTATCGAATAAGTCTGTAACATTTGATAATGAGATTTATGATTGGGAAAAATTATAATATTGAATTTGAAATTGGCACAATTACAGTAAGTGATTTGAAAAAGAATACGATTCTTGAAATTGAAACTAAAAAAATACAGTGATTTGTCAGGAAATTTTATTAAAAAAATTAATAGAAAATTTTGATAAAAAAATATCCTAAATTCTATTAGAAAATAAGAAAATTTAGAAAGTGAGAAAGGGAAATTTTGATGAAAAGATGCTTGTCAGGCTTATTAGGAATTATTTTGTTATTTTTTTGTAATGACAATTGTTTATTGCCTATATTGCCTTTTTAAAAATATTTGTTAATAAATACATACCTTTTTTTGAAGCGATGATTTTTTTAGGAATATGTAGTGGCTGGACATATGGATTAAACAGATATGATAAAAAAATTTTGGAAAAATGAAAAAGGATAAGAATAAAAAGCAGATTTGCACCAAAAAGAAAAGAAAGAGCATCAAATAAAGAATTGCTGTCACTCTTTTTTTCTCGCATATATTCCAGCAATTATAACAATTTATCTTGGAAATGCGACTGAACTGGCATATTTTATAAGTTCCACTGAGAAAAACAAAAATTTACAGCAGAGTTTTTTTATTCGTTAAATGAAAGTTTTTTTAATCAACGATTTTTTTATAAAAAAATTTATTAATAGTATCAGTAACTTTTTATAATATTTGGGGACTTTTTAGTTTTAGAACAGTCACAGAATACATGAAGAGGAAAAAAAGAAGAGCTGGAACAATAGAATAATTATTAAAGATAATTGTTTAATAAAAATTTTTTTAAAGGAGAGGCAATTATGAGTTTTATTACTGTAAAAAAATTTAAGTTTTAAATATCCGAAATGGAACTGAAAATGTACTTAATAATGTTTCACTTGAAGTTAAAAAAAGGCGAAAAAAAGTTGCAATTATTGGGCAAAATGGAGCTGGGAAAAACAACGATTGGTAAAAATGTTAAATGGACTTTTTAAAAGCCAGTAAGCGGAGATGTGATTGCAGATGACTGGAACACAAAAGATTACACAGTTGCTAAAAATGAGCCGAAAAAGTCGGATATGTTTTTCAAAAATCCAATGGATCAAATATTTCACAATAATGTCTATGATGAAATAGCCTTTGGAGCAAAAAAATTAAAAATATTCTCCTGATGAAATAAAAAAATGGTAGAAAATGCCATAAAATTAACAGAACTTGAAAAAAATATCAAAGGGAAAAATCCATATAACTTGCCATATTCACTGAGAAAAATTTGTTACAATAGCCGCAGTAATTGCAATGGGATCAGATGTCATTGTAATGGATGAGCCGACAGCAGGACAGGATTTTAAAGGAATGAAAGTTTTGCATAACTTAATTGATGAACTTCAGAAACAGGGAAAAACAATTATTACAATAACTCACGATATGGAATTTGTAGTAAAAAAATTTTTGACAGGGTAATCGTAATGACAAATGGAGAGGTTATCGCTGATGGAGATAAACGTGATATTTTCTGGCAATTTGACACTTTGGAAAAAAGTATGGTGAAACAGCCGTATATTAGTGATTTGGCTAGGGAAATGGAATTGGAAGGAAAGGTTTTATCTGTAGAGGAATTTGTGGAAAACTATGAAGACATGTGTTAATTATTTTGAGATGAAATAAAAAAATGATATGAACTATAGTAAAACTGATTTAAAAACAAAACTCAAAAAGTTAGGGATATTTTACTTAAATCCCTAAATTTATATGATTTTTTTAATAGTTCAATTTTTGAATATGTTTGAGTATAAAAATAATCAAAAATTTTAATTTTAAAAAAATAGATAAAGTAAATAAATAATCTCAAATTTCTTATATTAACCTATGAGAAATTTGAGTTGTTCTAAAATTTTTATTTTTCCATCAATATCTGAAAATTTCAAAAAAGCAGTCTATCATCAATTTTTTTCATTAAATTTATTTTTTTCTTTTTATTTAAAAATATTTAATTTTGAGGAATAAGTCCTAAAGATTTTTTTCCATTTCAATTGTTCTATTTGTATCGTTTCTATAAATAACACCTAACTTATAATAAAGATTTTCTTTTATTTTTTTATAACTCCCCATCCATAATCTTCTTTTTCAATTATAAAAATGCTGTCCTTTTTCATTAGATAAAGTTACTTTTTATTTTTGAATTTTTTTCAAGTTATATGTTCTTTTTATAATCCCACAAAATTTCAAAAATAATTTGTAGAATCTAAAATCCATTTCTTCACATCTTCTGTATTTTTAAGTTTTTTTCCCATTTACATAAAGTTCTTTTGCTATTTGAAATAATTTTTCCTAATTTCTTTTAAATCCCTAAAAATAACTTGGCAACTGAAATATATTTATACTAATTGTGATTATTACAATTAAACAAGTGGATACACAGCCTATCTTTAAATAAAAAAATTTTCTTTTTAACTTTTTCTTTTTCGTAAAATTTTCTCAAAATCTCCAAACTTTCTTTATTTTTCTTTTCTTATAATCATTTACAAAAATCCTTTTTTTGTTTTCAAATAAAACTTTAAAATTCCAAAAAAATAATTATTAACCAAATAGATATAATATTTTTTTACTAATTTTTAAAAAAATCCTATTGTAATTGGAAAGAATTACATACAATAAACTATCCATTAAAAATAAACAACCGTCTTTTTTTCTATTTTTCTTTTTTTAGTTTGTGTTCATCATAGATATACATATTCTTTAACCTCTTAATATTAGAAATATTCTTTCAAATATTTTTACAATATTAACCAAAAATTTTTTTCAAACTAATTAATAAATTTTTTTGTGGGAAAAAAATGGACATATGTAAATAAAAAAACCTTTTTTTCCTCCTGCAGATATTATTTGCAGTTTTTTTGTAAAAACTTTAATTACATTATTGTAAAATTTATTTTAAAAATGTTATTATAAAAATAAAAAAGATACAAAAATTTATGAAAAAAAGGAGAATATTTTTTTATGTTATATCCAATGAAATTTAAAAAAATTTTTTTGTGGAAAAAAAGTGTGGGGTGGACGTGAATTTGAAACAAAATTAGGGAATGAAACTGCCTGAAGGCAAGAAAAATTGGTGAATCTTGGGAAGTGTCGGCACATCCGCATGGAATGGGTATTGTGGAAAAATGGTGCTTTAGCTGGGACAAAGGCTGGATGATATTTACAAGGAGTATAAGGGGAACTTACAGGAAAAAAAGGTTTATGAAAAAAATATCCAAATAAATTTCCGTTACTTATAAAAATATCTTGATGTAAATGACAGACTTTCAATTCAAGTGCATCCAAGTGATGAAGTTGCCTTAAAAAAACATAATGAATTTGGGAAAAAGTGAATCTTGGTATATAATGGAGGCAAGTGATGATGCTACTTTAATTTTAGGAATGAAGCCTGGAGTTACGAAGGAAAAAAATTTTTTTGGAAAAAAAGTGAAAAAAATGATTTTTGATGGGATTATTTGAAGAAAAAAATCTGTAAAAAAAGGGTGATTTTATTGATATTATGCCAGGAACAGTTCATGCTTCACTAAAAGGGAGCGTAATTTTTTTGCAGAAATTCAGCAAAAATTCAGATGTTACTTATAGAATTTATGATTTTGACAGAATTGATAAAAAAATGGGAAGAAAAAGGGAGCTGCATTTGCAGGATTCGGCTGATGTAATTGATTTTGGAAAGGAAGTGGAAATTAAGAATACTGATTTTGATGAATCTGAAAATGAGAAAGATATTTTGAGAAAGAATATTATAGAAAAAGAATATTATTCGATTGATAAAATAAGATTTAATGGTTCTTTTGAAGATATAAATAATGAAAGTATGACAATTTACTCGTTCCTTGAAGGAGAAGGGAAAATTGTGGGGAGAAAATGAAGAACTTTCGGCTAAAAAGGGTGAAACAATTTTAATTCCTGCTGGAATTAAGACAAAAAAACTGTTGGGAAGTTTGAAATTTTAAGAACAATAATTTAAATAAATATGGGCAAGGATTCTAGTATTCTTTTTAGGCAAAAAAATTAGATGATTTGCCTTGTTTTTTTAGTGGGAATATGTTATTCTAATATTATACGAATGACATTTTTTTAACAAAAAAAGATAACAAGAAGTCAAGTATTGAATTTTATAAAAAAAGGAAAAAGTGAAAAAGAAGGATTTTATTGTTTGGAATAATGTTGGGAACTTCATCTTGTGGAATTATTAGTGGAGTTGGAAGTGTAGTAGGAGGAACTATAAAGGCTGCTGGTGGAGTTACAGGAGCAGTTATTGGAACAACTGGGAAATTAATTGGAGGTATTATTGGCGGAAGTAATGGAGAAATTAAAGCTAAAAATACAAAATATAAATTTTCAGATGCAGAAGTGGAAATAACTGGTGGAAAGACCATTGTTACAGGAATTTTTGACACATAATGGAGTGACTAAAAAAATTTGACCATTGAAATTCCATGTTTTGATAAAAAAATGGAGCGAAAAGTAGGAGATGCTGTAGATAATATCAGTTCACTTGCAAAAAATGAAAAATGGGAATTTCAGGCGATTCTTAATACGAATGAAACAAAAACTTGTAAATTGAAGGATACGTATATTTATGAGGGAAATACAAATATGATTATCGAAGGCAATGATGAAGATAATGACAATATTAATAATGTTGAAGAAAAAAATAAAAATAGGAGGAATAAATGATAGGAATTATTGGGGCAGTGGTTGAAGAGGCTGAAGCGATAAAAAAGGAAATTAAGGAAATTAAGGAAACTGTGATAAGTGGAATATCTTTTTTTACTGGGAAATTTAATGATAAGGATGTTGTTTTTGTACAATCTGGAATCGGGAAGGTAAATGCTGCGATTACAGTGACTTTATTAATTGAAAAATTTAAAGTGAGTGAAGTGATCTTTTCTGGAGTGGCTGGGATCATTGGATGAAAGATTGAAAGTTGGGGATGTTGTTATAGGGCGTGACATTGTTCAGCACGATGTTGATGCTACAGCATTTGGATATAAAATGGGACAGATTCCGCAAATGAAGGAATGGGCTTTTGAATCGGATAAGGAATTGGTTGAAAAGGCTGGAAATATAAATGATTTTGATCATCGCATATTTTTTGGAAGAATTTTGACAGGAGATCAGTTTGTAAGTAAAAAGGATGTGAAGATTCGGCTTGGGAAGGATTTTGAAGCGCTTTGCGTGGATATGGAAAGTGGTGCCGTGGCTCAAGTCTGCACAAGATTAGGCGTGAAATTTTTAATAATTCGTTCAATTTCTGATTCAATTACAGATGAGTCTGATATGGAATATGAGACTTTTGTAAAATTGGCGACAAAAAAATTCTACCAGAATATTAAAAGAGATTACTTTATAATATAAAAAAATAGAATGTTTTAAAAATAGGAAGTTGTAAAAAGTTATTTAATACTTGCAAAAAAATTTGTTTGTATAATAAAAAGTTAAGATTTTTTTGTAAAAAAAGTAAATAAAAAAATAAGGAAAATGAAGGAGAAAAAAATATGAGTTTTTCGATTAAATCCGTTTAAAGTTATGAGAGCTGTGGGAATTGTTGCAATTGTGGTTTATGGAGCAGTGCTTGTTACGGGATATAAAAAAAGTCAAAGGTAAATACGACTGAGAATATTACAAAGGATATGAAAGTGAGAAATAAGAACTTTTTATAATTCAAAGGATTATAAAAATAACCTGACTTTTGCCAAAAGCAAGTTGTGGAAAAATAACAATGAAACAGTTGCAAAGGAGATGGAGCAGGCTAAACCGGCAGAAACTGTAGATTTACAAAAGAATTCTGCAAATTCTAATAAACAGAAGGCTGATGCAAAAGCAGCAGATGAAGCTAAAAAAAAGGAAGAGCAGGCAAAATTAGAAGCGCAAAAAAATCGGAAATGCAAAAAGTGGCTCAACAAAAAAAGCGGCTGAGCAAAAACGTCAGGAAGAGGCAAAACTTGCAGCCAGACAAGCCGAAATAAAAAAACAGCAGCAAATAGAAGCGGCAAGAAAGGAACAGGCGGCGGCACAGGCAAGAGCAGAAGCGGCAAGACAACGTGCAAAAGAAGAGGCAGCTAAAAAAGCCAAAGAGGAAGCGGCAAAAAGAGCTAGAGAAAATGCAAAAAAACATCAAGGGCCTAAAAAAAGTACATTCAAGTGGCTTCAGTAACAACAGAAGCTTTCAGCAAGAGGAATAGCAAAAAGGCTTGGTGGAAACTTTTTATTATAAAAAAACGACTGTAAACGGTAAAACAAACTATGTAGTAATGTCAAATATGACAGACAATCCTAATACATTAAAAAGCTATGGAAAAATCAAGCAAAAAGAGCAGGTGGCGGTTATATGATCCGTTCAGTTGGAAAAATAGGCAGAATAAAAAGTTTTTGAAAAATAAAAAAATAAACTTAAAGAATGGAATAAAATAAATTTATGAATAAAAAAATTATAAAGGAAACATTATACCAAAAAGAGATTGTAGAAGAAGTAAAGATTGCTAAAAGTATCATTTTGACGGCACATGTTAATCCTGACGGAGATGCGCTCGGTTCAATTTTTGGCATTTTATTTTATGATAAATGAATATTGCCAAAAAAATAATATTGAAAAAGGATGTAAAAATTATTATTGATGACAAACTTCCTAAATATATGCGGCATTTTGAAGATACAAAGTTAATTTGGAATTACGAAAAAAATTTTGTGATGAATTTAATAAAGATGCTCAAAATAGTAAAAAAAATTTGATTTGTTTATAAGTTTAGATTGTGCAAATGAGGAAAGATATGGAAAGTCTGTAGAAATAAAGAAATTAAGTAAAAAGTCAATCAATATTGATCATCATGTAAGCAATACTGAACATGCTGATTTTAACTATGTGGAAGATATTTGCAGCACAAGTGAGCTTTCTGTATCAATTTTTTTAGAAATTTTTTTGATATTGGATTGACAAAAAAATTGCTGAGTATATGTATCTTGGAATAATTAACGATACTGGAAACTTTAGGCATGACAATGTTACAGAACATACTTTTTCTTGTTTGTTCAAAAATTAATTGGAGCAGGTGTGAATAATCACAAAATTGCCAATATTATTTTTTTGAAGTTAGTGAAAAAAAGGTTGAATTAATTGGTGAAGTTTATAAAAAAATAAAAAAATTAATGAAAAATATAAGTTTGCCAGTTATTATTTGACACAGGAAAAAAATGAAGGAACTGGGAATTGAAAAAGGATGATACAGATGGTACGGCGGAAATGCTTTTTGAGAATTGAAGGAATGGAAATTTCTCTGTTTGTAAGAGAAAAATATTGATGGTTCCCTAAAGGGAAGTTTTTCGTGCAAATGATAAATATGATGTAAATAAAAATAAACTTTCAATTTTTGGTGGCGGAGGACATATAAAAAGCCGCTGGATTTAAGACAGATTTATCTTTTGAGGAAATTTTAGAAAAAAACATATAAGGAATTAGAAAAAAATAAATTTAAATAAAAAAATTTTTAACAAAAGATAGCAAGAAGTCTCCGACTTCTACAAGTGGGAGATGAATTGCTTTTTTTGTAAAAAAATTGAAAAAAAGAATACTCTTATGATACAATTTTTTTGTATAAAATATCGAAGAGAAATAATTAAAAAAATAATATTCAAAAATCAAAAGGAGGTGTAATTTTTGTGAAATATAATTTAGCATTCAAATACAGGATTTATCCAAATAAGGAGCAAGAGTCATTGATAAACAAAGACTTTTCGGATGCGTTCGCTTTTGTTTTACAATACAAATTTTGTATATTGCTAATAAAATTTATGAAGAAACTGGAAAAAAATAAAAATAATTACACCTGCCAGTTTAAAAAGTGAAAACCAATTTTTTTGAAAGAAGTGGACAGTCTAGCACTTTCAAATGCTCAATTGAATGTAAAACGATCGTTTACGAAATTTTTTTCAGAAGAGAGCAAAGTTTCCGAGGTTTAAATCTAAAAAAGAAAAAGTGTCAAAAGTTACACGACAAATTGTGTGAATAATTCGATACGAATTGAAGAAAAACAAATATTTGGTTTTGCCAAAATTGAAAAAGAATAAAAATTAAAAATATCATAGAGAAATACCGAAGGATTACAAGATAAAGTCAGTAACATTGACAAATAGTAATGGAAATTACTATGTTTCTGTTTTGACAGAATTTGAAAAAAAGAAATTCAAAAAAATACCAAGTAATGATAAAGTAATAGGACTTGATTTTTTTCAATGTCTGAATTATTTGTCACTCTGAAAACCAAAGGGCTAATTATCCAAAAATATTTTAGGATGTTAGAAGAAGAATTGAAAAAAATTACAGAAATCATTATCGAGAAAAAGTGAGATTTTTCTAAAAAAATTGGTATAAACAAAAAAATGAAAAATATCAAAATTGCATGAATATATCAAAAAATTGCCGAAGAGATTTTTTTGCATAAATTATCGAAAAAAATTGTCTGAAACATATAATGCTGTGATTGTTGAGGATTTGAATATGAAAGGGATGAGCCAGGCATTAAATTTTTGGAAAAAGTGTAGGAGATAATGGATGGGGAATGTTTTTAAGTATGGTTGAGTATAAACTGATGTTTTTTTAGGAAAACAATTTTTGAAGATAGATAAGTGGTTTCCATCGTCGAAAACTTGCAGTAAATGTGGAAACGTTAAAGAAAAAAATTGAAAATTATCAGAAAGAAATTATAAATGTGAGCGTTGTGGAATTGAAATTGATAGAGATTACAATGCGGCACTGAATATAAAAAAACATTGGAAAAAGTGATGTTGGAATATTAAGAAAATAAAAGAAAACAGGGCAGGGACTGCCCGAAGAGACTGGTAAATATATTTGGCTAACAAAAGCAGATACTTCCCAAGAAAGCTCCCGCTTCTAAAAAGCGGGAGTAGTTCACTTTGAGGATTTGAGGAAAGGAGAGTTCAATGGTTGATTTTTAATATGTTTAATTATCTAAAAAAATAAAGGGCTTCTCAAATAATCGACTTTGCAGCGAATTTTTCAAGAAATTGAGAAGGCTAATCAAAAATATTAATGAAATTTTGGAAAAATAATCCAGATGCTGTTTTGAAAAAAATAGAATATAAATATTTGGATAAGGAAAAAAAGCAATTACAGTTTGAAATTAAAATAGAGGTTGTGGATAAATAGTGAAAAAAATAAAAATAAAAAGAATAGCAGTAACTTTTATGTTTGGGAGTAATGGTAAAGTTTGTTCATCGGTTGGTAAAAAGAACAGTTCCAGATTCAGCAGTCGTTTCAAGGGATGTAGTTGTAGATAATAGTATTGCTGAAATAAAGAAAAAAATTTAGTGAAGATGTAAAAATCAGAAAAATGTTGGGACTTTATAAAAAGGGATTTAGAAACTGGAAGGTAATTTTATACGGCAAACAGGCATATTATCAGGTATTTGTAACAGAAGACGGTAAAATTGTCTCTAGTGAAAGATTTGAATATAAATAATATTTTTATTAAATAATGTAAGAACACTGCTACTTTAGTCGTGGGAGGTTCAGAAAAGCAAGTATTCTAAAGAAAGGGGCAAGACCCCTATGGAAACAAAAAAATTAAGTTATTGAACAGGTCTTATTTATTAATGAGTTCCATTTTTTTTATTTATATGAAGTTAAAACTTTTTACTAAACCTTATTAAAAAAAGAAATTTATATTTTTCTTTAAATTTTTTTATTTGTTATTATTTTCATTATTATCTTCAATTTTTTTGAAGATTCTAAATTGTTGAAGACATTAATTAAAGTTCGTCTGAATCAACATCATAGTAGATATCATCATTAAAAATAATTATTTTTCTTCTATGTTAGAATTTTCTATTTTTCCAATTTCCTGATCAGCATTATTAGATTTTTTTGTGATATATTTTCTAGAATATTTTTGAGAAATATTATCGGTACTTTCTTCGTTATTTTTGAACATAAGGGTTTTGATTTTGAGATTTTTTTCTTTTTCTCCTTTTTGGCTTCTTTATTTTCATCAGTATCATTAATTATGAAAATCGAGTCAAAAAAATTACAAAGAAGTCATTAATTGCAGAACTTTCCTTTTCTGTTTTTTTAACATAAGAATAGTACCTTCTAATAAAGCAATTAAAATCCTTGCTATTGTTTCAGGGACAATCTTATCATATTTTTTTCAGGAAAAGCATATTTTTAATGTTGTTATAAAAAAATGAAAAATCTAAGTTCGATTTTTTTTGTATGATTTTACAAGTTCCTCACGGATATTTTTTTGTTAATATCAGATAGTTCAAGAGCTAGATTTCCAAGCGGACTTCCTCCGTGAAATTTGTTATTTTCAATGTTTTTCAAAATATTTTTTTCAAAAAAATAGTGAAATTTTTGAATTGACAAGTCATCTACATTATTGTTAAAAAAATTTATAAGATTTTCAGTATGATATTTTATAACAGCAATAAGAAGTTCTTCCTTGCTGGAAAAAAATTTATAGAAAAATATCATTAGGCATTTCACAAGCCTTAAAAATATCGGTTAATTCCGTGTTTTTGTAGCCTTTGTAATAAAAAAAGCTTTTGCACTTTGCTGTATTATAAAATTTTTTTGCTATATTTTTTTAGTCATTAAATTTACCTCTTTACAGTATTTTTGTATATATTTTATAATTTAATTTGAGGATTGTCAATAAAAATAATTAAAAACTATAAATAAATAAAAGGATGTGATTTTATGAAATACAATTTTGATGAAATTATTGACAGAAAGAGCAATCATTCTGTAAAATACAATGAACTTATAAGAAAATTTGGAGTAGATGATGTAATTCCGCTTTGGATTGCAGATATGGACTTTAAGACAGCGCAGCCCATAATTGATGCTCTTGAAAAAAAAACTCAGCACGGAATTTTTGGATATGTTTACCGTCCTGATGAATATTTTTGAATCATTTATAAATTGGCAAAAAAGAAGATTTGGATGGGAACCAAGAAAAGAACTGCTTAGTTTTAGTATTGGAGTTGTTCCGACATTAGGATCGTTAATACAGCTTTTTTCTGAAAAGGGTGACAAAATTTTGATACAGACGCCTGTTTATTCAGAATTTTATGATATTAGTGAAGATAATGCAAGACTTATTATCGAAAAATAAATTTATTGAAAAAAATGGAGAATACTCACTTGATTTGGAAGATTTGGAAAAATAAATTAAAAAGAAAATCCAAAAATTATTTATTTTCTGTAATCCTCACAATCCTTTAGGACATGTGTGGACACATGAAGAATTAGAAGCAATTGGGAATTTGTGCATAAAAATATAAAGTTCCTGTAATTTCAGATGAAATTCACGCTGACTTGACATTGTGGGATAACAAGCATATTCCAATGGCAAGTGTCTCTGAAGAAATTAGACAAAAATACGATAACTTGTACTTCGACAGGAAAAAGCCTTTAACCTTGCTGGTCTTCAAAAGTGCCACAATAGTTTTTCAATAATTTGGAAGTAAAAAGCCAAATTTGACAGATTTTGGAAGGATTTGGAAGTTCATAGAAATAATCCATTTAATTTGGTTGCTACAATTGCGGCCTATTCTGATGGTGGGAGAGGAATATTTAAAACAATTAAAGAAATATTTGGAAAAATAATATTTTATTTTTTTAAATAATTTCTTTAAGGAATATATTCCAGAAATTACGCCAAATATTCCGCAAGCAACATATTTAGTATGGCTAGACTGCAGAAAATTATGTGAAAAGTTTGGATTTAATCAGGAACGGCTTTGAAAAAAATTTATGCTGACAAAGGCAAAATTGGGATTAAATGAAGGGCGAGTATATCAAAGGGGATTAGAAGGATTTATGAGATTAAATACGAAACTTTGCCCTAGAGCAGTTTTTAGAAAAAAAGCGTTAAATCAGTTAAAAGATGCAATTTCAAATGAAAATAAAAAAATTAAAAATAAAATAATTTTATTAATAATTACATACACCTACACCTTAATAAGTAACTACAAAGGAATAATTAAGTAATTTCTATTTATTAGCCTGTATAATTACAACATACAATTATGACAATACATGAAAATTATAAAAAAACCGATTGTTATGATGGAATAGAAACGAAAAAAAGTAAATATATGGACAATTTTATAGTTGTTGCCACTTATTAAAGTAAAGGAGGTGTACGTAATTTATGGCAAACATTAAGGAAATTTATTTGGCTGGAGGTTGTTTCTGGGGTGTGGAAAAGTTTTTTTAAAAATGGCTCCAGGTGTTATTAAAAACATCAGTTGGCTATGCAAATGGACAAACTCTAGATACTAATTATGATATTCTAAAAAATGACTGATCACGTTGAAACTGTGCATATAACGTACGATGCAGATCAAGTATCTCTAAATCGACCTTCTCAACTATTATTTCTCAATAATTGACCCGACAAGTATTAATAGACAGGGACTTGATGAAGGTCGACAATATAGAACTGGAATTTATTATGTGGATAAAGATGAATTAAATACAATAAGGACAAGGGTAGAAAATGAGCAGAACAGATATTCAAGAGAAATTCAAGTAGAAGTTAGGCCGTTAAAACATTATATCCTAGCTGAAGAATACCATCAAAAATTATTTAGATAAGAATCCTAATGGATACTGTCATCTGGATCTTGAAAATGCTATAAAAAATTTTTTTTTCAAAGGAATAAAAATAAGAGTATAAAATAATAAGTCAGGGAAATCCCGACTTTTTGCTTTTTGATTTTATCTATTTTTCCATTAGAATAATGGATTTATTATGAATTTTATTTTTTTAAATTTAAGTATTAATTGCTATTACTTGAATTACTTGAATTACCTGAATTTGATTTATTAGAATTTATAATATCTTTACTTAAAAACAGAATATAAAAAGATTTACATATCTCTTGGCTGCGTGAGGTTTTTGGATGTGTTCCATCCTTGTAAAAAAATATTGCTGTTTTTCCTTTTGAATATGAATACCAGTCGATTACTTTTTATATTTGGATTTTTCAGAACTTACTTTTTTTAATTTCTGCATTAACGCTATCTTGCCAAGGATCAGGCATAACTGTATTTATAAAGTAAACATCATGACCTTGCAACGTTTGTAAAAACAGATTTCATATCCTTTTTCAAAAAAATTGTACCATTTGTACCAAGAGCAATAACGACTATTTTTTTTCAATTTTTCCATTTTGAGCAAAAATTCTTTAACATGTTTGGCAATTCATAAAATTGGCGACCGACTTTTGTTTCTATAATGGCATTTGGATATTTTTTTCTTCAAATCAAATTTTTGTCATATGAAGTACCGAATCTCAATAAACAATATTTCCCTTTCATCGTTTGGATATTTTTTTCAGAAATTTCATCTTGAATTTTTAGATTCCGCTTCAATACTTTTTTTGAAGGTGTATTTAAAAGCCGCCAGCAATTTATCTATTGTCAGTTCTTCATTTTGGGAATTTTGTGCTGCTGCAGAAGCAGTATTTGATGGAGTTTCCTTTTTATTTTTCTTCCACGGCTGGAGTCTCCAAAAGCTTTTTGCACTTCCTTTCATTTCTTCCAGATCTTTATTTTTCATAAACTGGAGAATATACTAAAATTGCAAGAATAGCGGCTAAAAACTGGATAAATCTCGCATAATTTATAGACTTTCTCATATTTCTTGCTATTTTTTTCAAGCAGAATATAGCATAGTTCTGAAATTACAATTAGAATAACAACTTGAATGAAAAAAATTTCTGCATATTTGAAAGTTTTGCCCATTTAAAAATATTCACGTGTAAATATCATGATAGGGTATTGCCATAAATAGTACTGATACTGATGCTGTCCTAATCTTATAATTGGGATTAAAAAAATTTTTTTGGATGTTTTGAAAGACTGAATTTCTGTAATTCTGGCTTTGAAAAATAGCAAGATTGTAAATCCAATTAAAATACTGGATAAAAAAACATCAATCCGTAATAGTTATAGGCATTTCTGTAATCTATTCCAAAAGAAAAAGAAAATAAGAGATGCTAAACCAAGTATTCCTAAAAATAAATACAATTTTTCTTCTCGATCTTATTTGTGATTTCCCTATTTGCATAAAAAAACAAAGTTTATTCCAGCAGGAATGAAAAAAATGCAAATGCACGAGTGTCAGTTCCATAATATATTCTTGAAAAAAATCTGCTCCTTCTGGAGAATTTGAAGTTACATAAAAATACGTAAGCCATCATTAAACCTGAAAGCTGTCCCAATTACCAAAAGAACAATACCGATTATGTTATTTTTTTAATTTAAGTTTTTCAATCCTTGAATTAAAATTGGAAAAAAATACATACATTTGAGTCAAGAAGGATAATGCCCAAACATGAGTAAGCGGTAAAAATAATTCCAAAAGCTATCAAAAATAGGACATTTTTGAAAAAAATTTGATAAATATTATTTAGTCCTAATATTGAAAAATAATGCACTGTATTTATACTTATCTTCAAGTCCATTATTTACGAAATATAATGCTATAGTTGAAATTAAGATAACAATTAAAAAGGCTTGGGTAAATCTTTTTAATCTTCGATTAATTACAGAAAAATATTGAAAAAAATCTCTTGAAAAGCAGACCGCCAGTTACCAAATATCCGCTTAATGCAAAAAAATATAACAACTCCAATATAAGTTCCCTTGTAGGAAAAACCAGTGATAGACACAAATAAGAACAAGTGCAACTGCCCTTAATATGTCAAGACTTTGTATTCTTTGTTTTTTTCATAAATAAAAAAATTCCTTTCTTTTTTTCTTTCTTTAAATATAATTTATTTGATTTATATAACATTAAAATTTTTTTACTGCTAAAAAAATTAATATTGAAAAAAACTACCTTAAAAACAAACATTAGAAATTGTTAAATCTATTTTTGTGATAAACTCAACTATTTAAGTTTGAAATTAAAAGCAGTTTTTGAAATTTTGTAATTAAATTATGAATATTTTGGAATTATGAAATTAATAGTTTTTTTATTGTATCTTTTGTTAAATTTCTCAAGTCTATTATTTTTTTCACTATTTCCATCATTATTTTGTGGATTTGAAGAATTATTTTTCAAAGAATCATTACTTTTTGTATCCTTATTTTTCTTCTTCTTTATTTTCTTCAAGATAATGTTTTTTTAATTTCATTTGTTAAAAAAAGTCTGCATAATATCTTTGTCCTTTATCATTTGGATGAGTTCTGTCCTTGTAAAAATATTGATTTTTACCTTTTGCGTAAGAATACCAGTCTATAAGATAGGCATTTGGATATTGAGCAACTTTTTCCTTAAGTTTTTTGTTTACTTCCTGTTCCCATGGATCTTTATGTGCAGTATTCATAAAGAATACATCTTTCCCATTTGCCATTTTCATAACATAGTCAAAATCTTTATCTGTAAATTTTCCATTTGTTCCAAGGTGAACAACTAACGTAGTTTTTAACTTTCCATTTTCAACTAATTTTGTAACAATTCCTGGAAGTGTTGAAAATTGACGTGAAATTTTTGTGTCAAAATATGGATTTTTAAAATTAGGAGCAATATACTGCTTACTGCTATCCATTATTGAATCTCCTACAAATACAATATCTTCTGGAACTTCGCCAGCAACAATAATTCCAGAACCAAAAAAATTAATACAACTAGCATAAATAAAATTTTTTTCATAAAATTTCTCCCTTTTTATATTTTAAATTATAAGTTATTATAAAATATAATTTTACTTTTTGTCAAATATTTAAAAAAATTTAGATTTCATTAATTATTATTTTAGAAAAAAACTAAAGATAAAAAAAGAAGAGGCTAACCTTTAATAAAGTTACCATTTAAAGATAGCCTCTCTACTTAAATTAATTATTTAGTTTTCCAAATTTCATCTTCATATTGTGCAATTGTTCTATCTGATGAGAAGAACCCTGCTTTTTGCCATATTGTTTTATTACTTTTTTTGTACCACAAGTCTTTGTTTTTCATAATCTTTAAACATTCTTTTCCTTTGTATTGCAGTAATCTGCAAAAGTCAATTAAAGTCATAAACCAGTCTTTATTTATTAATTCATTTTGAAGTCTTTCCAATCTTTCTTTTGTTTCCAACTTTAATTAATTCATCTGAAGTTATGAAATCAACTACTTCTTTAATTCCTTCTTGTTCATAGTAATCTTTTTGAAACATAACCTGAAGTTTCATATAATTTTATTATTTCATCACTTTGTTTTCCAAAAAAATATAAATATTTTTCATCGCCTACAAGGTCATGAATTTCCACATTTGCTCCCATCCATTGTTCCAAGTGTCAATGCTCCATTTAGCATGAATTTCATATTTCCAGTTCCGCTGGCTTCTTTTTGAAGCAAGAGATTTGTTCTGAAATATCAGTTGCTGGAATAATTTTTTTCAGCTAATCCTACATTATAGTTTTTCAACTAGGTAAACATTTAAGTATTTGTTTACTTCTGGATCGTTGTTTATAATTTCTGATAGACAAAGTATCAAGTGGATTATGTCTTGGGCAATGACGTAGGCTGGTGCACTTTTTCCACCAAATAATACTGTTATTTTTTTGTTTCAGGCAATTTTCCATTTTTAATATCTAAATATTTTTTTTAATTACATATAAAGCGTTCATTTGTTGACGTTTATATTCGTGGAATCTTTTTAATTTGAGTATCAATGATACTATTTTTCATCTATAATGATTCCTTGTGTATGTTTTAAGTATTTTTTTCAATTTAATTTTATTTTTCGTGTTTAATTTGCGCTAATTTTTTTCATATACATTTTTGTCATCTACAAATTTCAAAAGTTCCTTTAATTGTTCAGCATCTTTTTAAATAATCTGTACCAATTAATTCTTTGAAATAATCAGCCAAGTCTTCATTACAGCTTTTCAAGCCATCTTCTAAATGTAATTCCATTTGTTTTATTATTGAATTTTTCAGGATAAATTTCATAGAAATCCTTAAGTTCACTATTTTTCAATATTTCAGTATGCAAATAAGCAACTCCATTTACACTTGAAGAAAAAGTGAATATCCATATTTGCCATGTGAACTCTATTTTGATCATCTATAATTTGTACCTTTTTTTATTTGAATATTTATCTTTTATAATTTTATCCAGTTTTTTTATAATTTCAACAATATTTGGCTACAACTTCTTCCAAATAATCTAAAGGCCATTTTTCCAATGCTTCTGCCAAAATTGTATGATTTGTGTATCCAGTCATTTTTGTTACAATTTCCACTGCCTCATCAAAAGAAATATTATGTTCTTCAGTCATGATACGAATTAATTCAGGAATTACCATACTTGGATGTGTATCATTAATTTGAACAAAAGCATAATCTGCTAAATCATGAATATTGCTTCCTTTTTCAGTTGCTTCAGCAATAATCAATCTTGCTGCATTTGATACCATGAAATATTGTTGATAGATACGTAGCAATTCCCCTTTTTTTGTACTGTCATCAGGGTATAGGAATAATGTTAGATTTTTTTCAATATTTTCTTCATCGAATGAAATACCATCTTTTATTAAATTATAGTCAATACTTTCAATGTCAAATAAATTTAAGTAATTTTTTTGTATCTCTTTCATATCCTAAAATGTCAATTCTTTTTTTAATTTTTGAATGTAAAGTGAAATTTTTTTGAATTTAACATCATATCCGATATTTGTATCTCTTAACCAGCTTTTCATCTTCAATCCAGTAGTTTGCTTCAGCCTTTTTGCTCATTATTTCTAAAAAAACTTGCTTGAATAATCCGCAATGATAGTTAAGTCCAACTCCTTCTCCATTAATTCCCAAAGTTGACATTGAATCAACGAAACAAGAAGCAAGTCTTCAAGTCCACCATTTCCCAATGAAGGTTCTGTTTCAACTTCTTCCACGTGGCTTAAATTTTTTTCCTGCAGCCTTCAATTCATCTCTAACTTCTTTATAAATTCCCAAGTTAATCAAGTTGTTTGATAATAATTTTTCCAATTAGAAATTCTGCAGAAATATAGTATATTTTTCTTTTTTTAGATTCATTTTTTTAGTTTTTTTCATCTGCTCTTTCTTTAATATATTCAAGCAACTTATAGTAAATTTCTTGATTTGTCATTTCGCTTAATTGCTTTTCATTTTTTTATTTAAAAAAATCTGTAAATTTATAACTCACTGTCTTAAATTGTCTCCTTTTAAATTTTATTTTTATTTTTATAATATTTTTTTTATATCATTTAAACTGCTTCAAAATTGGAAAACTAAAATTAATGAACCTATAGACTTTGAGTATCCATTCATAATTTTTGTATCCAATTTTAAAGTTGTTTTACTATGTTGGTCCTATTATATAACTATTTTTTTAATTTGTCAAGACATTTACGTAAATGTAGACAAAAAGGCTTAAAAATATAACTTAATAGGTATCTTTACAAAAAAAGTTTTTTTAAAAATATCAAAAATAAAAAAACCCAGAAAAAAATTTCTGAGTCTTATAGGCTTTGGTATAAGCCGGATTCTGTATTAGTTAATCATTTATCTAAATCAATAATTGCTTATGGATTTTAGCGAGCTACCAATCAAGCCAAGACGGGCCGTCTCTTAACAGCTTTCTGCTTGCCCTTGCTTTGAGAGGGGTTTACCTAGCTAATTTAATCTCTTAAATCACTGGTAGTCTCTTACACCACCTTTTCACCCTTACCTGAAAAAAATCAGGCGGTTTCTTTTCTGTGGCACTTTCCTTAGGATTTCTCCCAGCAGCCGTTAACTGCCTCTCTTGCCCTGCAAAGTCCAGACTTTCCTCTTAAAAATTTTTGTTCTAAAAATTCTCAAGCGATTAACTCCAAAACCTGAATTTATATTACCATTTTTTTGTTATATTTGTCAATTTATTCTTTTTATTTTATTTACTCGGAAAGAATTTGAAGAAACATAAATTTTTTTATCAGTTATATTGAAAAAAATAGTGGCAGAAAAAAATTAAAAAAATTTGAAATATTTTTCTTGCTTGTGATATAATAAGACAGGTTTTAATAATTAGAAAAAAATTTTTGAGGTGATTATAAAAATGAAAAAAATTAACATTATTTTTTTTATGGCATTGCTTGTATTTAATGTGTCATTTGCAAAGGAAAAGGAAAAAGATTGATACGACTTTTTACATTTCAAGGGTATTCTCCAACATCAAGCAGCAGTATAAGGGTCAGTCCTAGAACAAAAATTACGAAGAACTCAAAAATTTCTTATCCATCGTTTATAGGTGGCGCAAATTCTGATATTGTTAAGAATATGAATGCAATTATGGAAAAACTTTATTTCAAGATATAAATCCACAAAGCATGTATCATATAGTACTTCTTATGAAGTTACAGCGGAAAAATAGTTTATTTTTAAGCGTTTTTGTTTACAATTAACTTAACAGATAACGATACAGGACAAAAGACAGTTCTTCATAATGCAATATCTTATAACTTAAAAAAAGTGGTAAACAATTGCAACTTAAAGATTTATTTGTAGATGGATTTAATAGTGAACTGACAGATGTTGTAAATTCAAGATTTAAACAGTTTGGACTTCCACAAATTGATAAACTTGATGATATTGACAGACAACAAAGTTTTCTATTTGGAAAACGATGCTCTTGTCTTGATTTTCAATAAAGGAGAAAGCTTCTAACTTTGCTGATGGAGAAGTTTATATTCCATTCTTGCTTACAGACTTGATTGGTCTTTTTGCGATAATTTACATAGAAAATATATAAAAAATACACTAAAAAATAATTTACTTTTAATTATGATAGTGTATTTTTTTATATTTTTGTATATAAACTTGACTTTTTAATTGATTTATGGTATTATTAATTAATTTCTAATCAGAATTTTGACATATAATGATTTTTTTTGTATCTTATTTTTTTGCGAATCTTTTTCAGTTAATGAAATCGAATAAATTATTGATATTCAGAGCTTGAATAGAAAAAGAACTGAGCAAAAAAACAGACTTTATTAATTTAGAAAAACAATATAAGAAAGGATGTTGGGAATAAATTAATATTAACAGGAGTCAAAATTTCAAATATGAAGAATATTGAATAAAAGAATTTAGTAGGCATAGAATATATTTTTGATGGAGATTTTGAATATAAAAAAATAAGTTAGATGAATTAGAACAGGGGGAAAAATATGGCTTTGAAATTCTTCATTGAAAATAAATGAAACAGAAATTCAAAAATCTTGAAATAAAAAAATAATTTTGCAACAAAATAATAACAACAATTTAGAAGATGTTTTAAAAAAATCTGAGAGAAAGGGATTGGAAAATAGAAATGAGAAAAATTAAAATATATTTTTGTTATTTGTAATACTAATATTTGGATTGAATTCTTGTCTAACTACATTGGTAGGTTGGGGAATATGTGAAGAAATTGGTTGTACTCCATCACCATGGAATCGAGGGAGTAGAAATCTTTTGCAGAAGAAAAATTTTTATAGAATTTAAAAAAATTATTTTTGAGTCATTAAAGAAAAGAGAAATTGTAATGGTAAAAAGCTGGAATCAATGAAACTTTTAATGTTAATCTTCCTAAAAAAATTTTTATATTAAAAAAATTTGATAAAATTGATTATTATCTGTATGATAAAGAAAAATAGGTTTTTTTGTAATAGAAGATTCAAGAAACCGTGATAAAAAAATATAAAAAAATATATTTAATGGAACTGATAGAAAAAGATTATAAAATTATAAATGTTAATAAGGGTGTACAGACATTAAAAAGACAAAGAAGGATTAATTTTAAAAATTAAAAAAATTTCAGAAAAATTATTATGCCTCAGCAAGTTTTTTTATGAAAGAGATGAGCATTCAAAAAGAAATAGAAGAAATTTATGATTATTTATTAGAAAAAAATGTAAGAATTGGGAGTGTATTTAAAATTTTGAACAATTAAGTAAGGCACTAGTTTTTCAATATTGCATATAATTTAAATATTCGATATTAAATTCTCAATTTTTGATAAAAAAAGTTTGAACACAAAATTTTTAATCATTTTGAACAGCCTCTTTTTTTATATGCTTGATTGGGAACTGTATAAATTTATACTTAACCTTAAAGATTGTATTTTTATTTTGTAGCTTTTTTTCTATAATAATTTGTCGATTATAAGTATCCATTTTAGCTTTTTGCTCCTATTGGGATGGTTATAAAATGGTCTTACGTGTCCAGACTTGAAGTTTTTTTATGATTGGGATATTTAATTTTTCCAAAATTGTCATAGAATACTTCGTCAATTGTCATGTCTGTAGGATCAGCCTGTTTTTGGGTTTTTAAAGTCGCCAAGTATGATTCCTTGTAATTTGTCAAATTTTTCCAGCGAGTCTAAGCTGCTGTAACATTCTATCTATACGGTAGCTTTGCTTCATTTGTTTCTTCCAGAAAAAGTATTTTTTTCCATCTGTATTAATTTCGTGATCCGTTCCAAGCGTTGCAACTACTAAGGACAAATTTCCGCCAGTAATTTTTTTCCGCTTCCACGTCCATTTTTTTCATGATTGAATATGTATCATCAAAATCTAGCAAGTTGTATGATTCATTGCTCATAAACGCTTTGTTAAAAGCATTTTCTGTAACAGGAGGAATGTTTTTTAAGTTATCAGCCATAGGCCCTTGAAATGTTACAAGTCCTGTTTTTTCATTAATTGCCAAAAGTAATGTTGTGTTATCGCTAAATCCTGAGATGATTTTTAGGATTTTTTTAATCGTATCGTAATTTAATTTATCTACGATTCTGATTCCGCCATATCCTCCACGTACAGCGAAAATAGCCTTGATATTAGGGTTAGCAAACATATCGTTTATATCCTTTGCCCTCACATTGTCAGTTCCTCCAAATCCATACCATTTTGAATAAAATGATTGACCATAGACAACATTAAATCCTCTGCTTTTTTTAAATATTCCACTTCTGCATTGCTGTTTTTCGTTAGTGTAGTTTGCAGGTGCGATTAAACCGATTGTGTCGCCAGGTTTTTAGGCCTTCTGGAATAATGATTTCATTTTCTGTGGTATTTTTTTGCTGTTTTTGGTAACTTGCGGCATTTCTTATTCTTGTGCTTATTTCTGAAGATTTTTGATGATTTGTATGTAGCGGCATTTAATGTAAGGCTGGCTATGGCTAATACTGCTATTAATAATAATTTATTTGCTTTAATTGTTCTCACATCCTTTAAATTTTAATTTCTTAGATTATTTAAAAAAACAGGCAATTTATCTTAACTGGTAAAAGTTAGAGATACATTGCCTTTACAATCATTATTTCAATTGTTTATTATTTCATTGCTTGAACTTGTTTTTAAAAACTTCTGCTGCTCCATTTACTTTGTTATTTACAGCTTCTTGTAAAATTTTGATTGCTTCGGCTTTTTTTACCTAATCCAGCATAAACTTGACCTAAAAACAACTTTTGCATTATTATCTTTGTCTTCGTTTATTGCCTTTTTGCAAATATTTTTTTCAGCTAATGATCCTGCACCAACGCTTCCAAAGTAAGTTCCAATTTGTCTATTTGTTACTTTTGGTGAAGCTGATTTTAATTGGCTATAAATTGAATTTACTTTTGCTGTATTGTTTTGTACTTCGTAAATTCCTAAAAGCAATATTTTTGCAGTTGGATTTTTAGGTTCTACAGCTATTGTTTTTTTGTTAAAAAAATTCTTCAGCTTTTTGCTGGGTTATTTTGTTGTAAATAATAAGTTCCTAATATTTCAAGGATTTGACCGTTTTTACCTTTTGCGGCTGTATTCATTTCTAATAAATATTTTTCAGCTTGTGCTGGATTTTTTTCATTCATTGCAAGTTCAGCTAGTAAAATTCCTGCTCCGTTTACACGGTCTGAAGCTCCTGTATATGCTTTTTTTGCAAGTAAGATTTAGCTTGTGCAGTATTATTTTTTTGTTAAATAATATTGCCCAATGTTGTAATTAACTTCAGCTACGAAATCTTTATTTGCAGATTGTACAGCTTTTGTTATATCTTGCAGTTCCTTTTGATTGTTCGTTATTATCAAAGTAGAAAATAATTAAAGCTTGATACTACATCAGCATTGTTTCCACCAGATTTTTTTCATCTGTCCAGATAATATTTTTTTCAGCATCAGCCTTGTTTTTTTGTTGGATTCCTACAAGGTAAAGTAATCTTGCGGCTTCAACAGCTTCTGGAGTTGTAGATGATCCATTTCCCCAAAGCTGCTTGTAAATAAGGTTTTGCTTGAGCTATTTTATTATCTTTTTAAATAATAGGCTCCCTAATTCAAGATTTGCTTTTTGTGCATAGAAGCGTCTGTTCCTTTTGCAACACCTTCTAGTACTTTTTACAGCATCTGTTATTTTATTTTCTCCAGCTAATTTCACTGCTTTTTTTCATAATCTGTTTTTTTCCATCAGCAAATGAGATGGCTCCTGTGACCAAAAATGGCTCCTATTAGTAATAGTTTTTTTCATTTTTTTCCTCCTAATTAATTTGACAATTTACAAAAAAATTAAAAATTTATAATATTTAAAAATTTTTTTGCAACTTTCTTTCGTTTATTATATCATTTGCTTATTTGATTTTGCTTATAAAAAAATATAAAAAAATTTAATAAACTCTACAAAAAGCATTTTTATGATTATTTTCTATTTATATTAAATATTTCTTAAGGCATCAACTAATTCTGTTTTTGAAGCAGTTTTTGCATCTACACCTTTTATAATTCTGGCAGGCGTTCCAGCTACAACTACGCCTTCAGGCACGTTTTCGGTTACGATTGCTCCTGCCGCAACGACAGATCCCTTTCCGACTCTTACGCCTTCCAGCACAACTGCATTTGCTCCTACAACTACATCATCCTCAATAACTACTGGATCAGCTGAAGGTGGCTCAATAACTCCCGCAAGCACTGCTCCCGCACCGATATGACAATTTTTTCCGACTTTTGCACGTCCACCAAGAACAACGTTCATATCAATCATTGTTCCTTCACCAATTTCAGCACCGATATTTATAACAGCTCCCATCATAATAACGGCTCTGTCTCCGATGCTTACTTTATCACGGATAAATACTCCAGGCTCAATTCTTGCATTAATATTTTTAATGTCAAGCATAGGCACACCAGAATTTCTTCTGTCATTTTTTTAGATAATAATTAGTAAGATTGTTTTTCTTTAATAATCTTATCAATTTCTTCCCAATCTCCAAAAAAACTACTTTTTAATCCATCTTTTTCCAATAACTTTACAAGAATAAGCATTTTTTTATATCTTCATCTGTATAAAGTTCCACAGGCGTAGCTTTTCGCATCAGCAATATATTGAATAATTGCCTTTGATTTTTTTCTAATTCTGTCATTATACTCCTCCATTTTTTTATATTTTGACTTTTTAATCATTGCATTTTTCCGTATTTTAGCATTTTTTTGATTTTTACAACTATAATTATGATGGAGCAAAGCATTTAGAGGTAAAGACAATGTAAAAAGTAGCAATTTATTTCTACTAAAATTTATAATTTTAAAGTTTGACAAAATAAAAAGCCGAGTTCATAAATTAACTTTGTAGATACAGCTTTTTAAAATTTCCTATAACAATCCTTATCAAAAATTTCCCCTTTGAATTGAGACAAAATGCTCTTTAATTAGTACCCCATCTGCACCATCTGTCACCATGCGTGGTTGTTTACACAAGTAACAGGCCAATCAGGGGTATCCTTTTTCCATCCATTCATCATGCAATTCACGCTTCAGTTTTCCACCCATCTAATCTTTGTACTTCCATACAGATTGAGAGGCCCGCCAATAAAGCGATAATAATAAATAATTTTTCATATCAATCATTCCTTTCTTTTTCTTTTTTGTTTGTTTTTATTTTCTTTAATCCTGATGCTTCAATTCCTGTTCCATCATTTTCCTGTAATTTTTGTATAGCATATTCATCCCCGGCATCCGCTCCATCTTGAAATATTTTTGCCTTGTCAAATTCCTTCTTGTCATATACGAAAGCCAAAGCTCATTCATAGCTTCAGGGATATTGCGGTCTACGGCTTTTTAAGAAGAATGTTTCAGCCTTGTCAAGTTTATCTTGAAAGTAGTAAAAGCTGTGCCAATTGATACAGAGAGTTGCTATCGCCCTTGCTAATGGCGTCTAAAAACATTTTTCAGCCTTGTCAAGCCTGCCTTGCTCAAAAATACAGGCATCCCAACTGGTACAAGGCTTTGGCATTGCCATTTTTCAACGCTTTAAATACTCTTTTTCAGCCTTTTCCAGTTCCCCGTTCTCAAAGTGAAGTTGCCATCCTCCAAGTGACCAGCAGATGCTGAAATAGACAGGGACAAAATTCCAAGTAAAATAATTTTCATAAATCTCTCCTTGCTGTTATTCAATATTTATCGTTTCTAATTAAAACAAAAAGTAAGACTATTCATCAGGTCAACATTTTCCAGAAGCGGCGACCTCATAATGTCAAAAAGGCAGGACAACTCTGCCCCCGTTTGAATCAGGTCAACATCCTTCCCGACATCAATCCCTGCCCTTTTTAAATACAAGATGAGACAAACTGCGAAAGCAAGTAAAAGCCTCTTGTCAAAGTTCTTGATTAAAAGAGTAAGCCCGTAGAAGTCTTGGTCGTAGTCCTGTCAATTTCCTTGAACAGGGCATTCTTAAAATTATCATCAATATTTTTCAGCCTGAACACAGAAACGCTCTTTTTTCATCATACCAGGCAAAGATGGGACTTTCCAGCATATCCGATTGAAAAGGATGGGAACTCCACAATCTTCATATTCTCGTGACTAATAGCGACATGCCCTGAGACTGCAGAATAATGTGCTGCTTAGACAGGGACTAGAATATCTCCAGTCTTAAGTTTATTCGCTTTATCAATCAGTTCTGTAACAGGATACCATTTGTAGCTGGGATCAGTAATCTGGCAAAAAGTGTCGTTGAGAGTGCAATAAATAAGAAAACAGCTTTTTCACTATTGTTTCAATATTAAAATACATCTCATAGAAATATTTTTATCATCTCCTTTCGATAATATTAAAAAGTTAAAAGCAGACTTTCGTTCAATCAATCCAAAAATCAAAATAAATTAACCTTTCTATAATGTAAAAATCTAACTTTTATGCTTAAAAGATTGTTTAAAATATCTTTTTCAGTTATTATATCCTGTGCTTTGGTTTACCATTATATTTATATTAGAATGATAGAAAATACAAATTTTTCAGAGCATTATAAATTAAAAATAATATAATATAATTGGGAATAAATTTAGAAAATATGAAAAATTATTTTTCCGTTAAATATTTTATTTCAACTTATTTTTAATAAAATAAAAATTTTGGTTATCAAAAAATAATATTATTTGTGGAGTATAAAAATGTTAAAATACAATTGTAGATACAAATATATTGATAATTAAATAAATAAAAGATTATTTTTAAGATCGGATATTAGAATTTTTAGCAAGAATTTTTAAAATAAATTTTATTGGAGAAAAAAGATAGGACAGAAAAAGAGGAATGGTGGAAGGATGAAACTGGATAATTTTTGAGAAAATTGAAAATTATGAAAGCAGAAAAGAGAAAAAAAGGAGCTGGATTTTTATTATAAATCTGACAAGGGAAGCATTGACTGATCCTGAAAAAGGAAAAAGGAATGGAATGCAGTTAGAACTTCATTTGCGCTTTATACTGAGGGAAGAAAAAGGGACATTTATGATAAGACCTCGTTTTTGAAAGTAAAATTGAGATTGAAGATTTTGAGTATTTGCTGGATACTGTGCAAAAACATTCTGATAAAAGGCTTCATCTTACAACTAGGCAGGATTTTTCAGCTGCATGGAATAAAAGGGAAAAATTTGCCAGATTTACTGAAAACTATTTCAAAAAGAGCTTTTACAAAAGCAACTTGCGGAGATTCGACTAGGGCAGTAATTACACCGGAAACAACAGGCTTTGAAGAAGAAGTCTTTGATGTTTCACCTTATGCAAAAGTACGACAGATTATATTTTTAGACGGTCAGTACATTTATGCATTGCCAGAAAAATATAAAATTGCTTTTTCAAATAAGGAAGAAAATTCAGCTTTATGTAAAAATAAACGACATTGGATTTCAAAGCGGTAATTCAAGATGGGAAAAAAGGATTTCGTGTGTATGTTGGCGGAGGAATTGGACCGATTTCAACTAATGCCATTGTTTTAAAGGGAATTTATTGAAGAAGATGAGTTTTTGTATTACATACATGCAATAAGAAGTGTGTTTAATGATCATGGAAATCGTAAAAATTCGATGCTAGAGCAAGACTTCGTTATGTTTTATTAAATTTGGGAGAAGAAAAAAATTTTTGAATGTAGTAACGAATATATTTCTAATTTTTATGCAGAAAAAGGGACAGCCTTAAAATTTATACGAGAAAATTGCTTGACGAAAGAGAAATTTTTAGATAAAGAAAAGAAATTGAAAAATAGAATTATTTTCCAGCGAAGAAAATACAGATGAAAAGCATTAAAAATGATGAATTTGTAAAAAGCGACAGAAATATTGTGGCTGGAAAGTATAAGGAGAATACGGATATTATTTAAGACCTGCGAGGAAATATTTATAAGGAAGATGGAAAAAAATTAATTGAATTTGTAAAAATTTGGATTACAAAGTTGAATTGAAACTTACAAGTTTTCAAAAGTATTTTGGTTCGTGGACTTAAAAAGAAGATGTTTTAAAAATTAAAAAGAAATTATGAGCAAATATTACGGAGGAAATGAATTTTACAGTTCATATTCTTGTATTGGAAGTACAACTTGTAATGTTGGAATTTTTGGATACTCCGCCAATTTTAGACTATATTTTTGAATTTTTGACAATGATGAAAAAGAAAGCTTACAAATTATTTGCCGCAAATAAAATTGCTGGATGTCCAAATTCATGTGCAACACCTCAAATTGCACGTCTTGGATTTAGTGGAAGACGTAAAAAGGACGGAGAATATTTTTGCAATTTTTGCAAGAGGAGAATTTACAGGTAAAACTGTAAAAACTAAATGAAATTATGGGAGAAATAAAAGCAAGCAAAAATACCATATTTTCTTGAAGATATTGCAAATATTATAAAAATGAAAATATTGAATTTGAAAAATTTGCAAATGAAGATAGATTTCTTGGATTAATTGAAGATTACAAAGAAATTGAAGTAGAAAAATGTTGATTTTTAATGAATTTCGTAAAATTGATGCCGAAAAAGGCTTGGTAAAATAAAAAGCTAGAGAGAATCTATAGGAGAGAATCTATGTATGTTGAATTAAAAAATATAAATAAAATGTATAACGACTATAAAAGCGTCAAATGACATCAATTTAGGAATAAAAAGGGAAATTAGTGGCATTATTAGGACGCTTCAGGAAGTGGAAAATCTACGATTTTACGAATGATTGCTGGATTGGAAACACCTGATTCTGGGAAATTGTGATAGACAGGAAAGTCGTGAATGATGTTTCGCCTAGTAAAAAGAGGATCAGTTTCGTTTTTCAAAATTATGCATTGTTTCGTTATATGACAGTTTTTGATAATATTGCTTTTTGGATTGAAAATTACGAAGGAGAAAAAGTCGGTTATTAAAAGAGCGAGTGGAGAAAATTGATGGAACTTATGAATATTAAGAGGGCTTGGGAAACAGTATCCAAAATCAGCTTTCAGGAGGACAGCGACAAAGAGTGAGCTTTGCGAGGGCGTTGGCTCCAAAGTCCTGAAATATTGTTGCTTGATGAACCTTTTGCGGCGATTGATGCGAAAGTTAGGCAGGATCTTAGGAACTGGTTGCGTGAAACGATTGATAAAGTAGGGAATTACAAGCATTTTTTGTGACTCATGATCAGGAAGAAGCAATTGAAGTGGCAGATG
>BNJU01000251.1_pt1 | contig 97402 bp, 161 predicted proteins | sample 8539281 | NCBI WGS metagenome assembly BNJU01 (sample SAMD00202456, study PRJDB9452) | human saliva metagenome | isolation source: human saliva | place: Japan | reverse complement strand
GGCCACCGAACGACCGGGGGCAGCCGCCCGCAACCCTCAACTCACGAAGATGAGTGCAGCGGCGTTGTCGCCGAGGCACCTTCCTCGACATTCTGCAGTTTCTCGCCGCTTCATCCTCCGGCTCGACAGAGATATCTCCGCAGAGGTCTGTGATCCGCATGGAAGAGCTGCGCCCACTCGGACGCCTGCAGCATCTTAGACCATCTTTGTTGATCGTTAGCGGCGCCGTGCCGCCGCGCCGTAAATGGGCGAAGCCGCCGCAGTGCGCCCACGTCGTCATTGATAACGCTCGACGCGTCAGGAAAACATACGTCTGCAGTGGGTTGGGTGATGCTCGTCTGTGCTGCTCGGTGACGCGCCCGCCCTAAACTCACCTGCCTCGTTCAGTTTTCCAGCGTGTCCGCTTCACTCACAGACGGTAGCGCGTCGCATCCTGAAGTCCGAGTAAGCTCCCTGCGCCAGGCCAGAGCTGACACGTCGTCGGTGCGCTACGATACGCTCTGCGCCATGCTCTTATGCGCGACATTCGAGAGGATGCCGGGGAATGCGGCACCAGTGCCCGCTCCCAAAGACGTGCCTCGCGGACAATCATCTCATCATCCATCGTGCGCGTATTCTGCCCAGTTCGCGCCCGCACGCACTCCAGCGGCAGAGTCGAATCATGCCTTCCCACGGCACTCATCCGCCCCCGCCGCCTTGTTCTCGACCGCAAGCGCACGCACGGCAACATCATCCGTCGCCGCCGCGCGGAACTTGTCCATCTCAGCAACCTGCACTGTCACCGCGTCTGAGCCTTGCGCTCTTTGGCCGCCCGCTTGTCGAGGATTGCCGCGTACCGGACAGCCTCGACGCTCACAGCTCGTCGATGATGTATGGCGGCATCATCCACGCCGAGCGACGGCACAGCGTCTTCCGATCTGCACGCGCACGCTCGCGACGATCGCCGCCTCGACGTGCCGCCTCCGCGTTTACCAGGGCGCAGGGCACCGTCGCCTTTTCGCGCGCGATCCTTGACATCAATATCATTTCTCCTGCTCGTCCATGTTTCCATCTCCATTCTCAACATAACTACGTCCAACTCCTGCCGTCGCATCGGCGGCGCGGACACAATCGAAAGCTCGTAAAGGAGCGTCCACCGCGTCGCAACCTCACACGGCCCCGTAAACCGCCCGTCACTGCTCTTTGCTCCCGCCTCGACGCTCTCCACACGTCGACCGGCATAGCCGACAGATACGCGCAGCGTTCCCGAGCACACCTTTCTGGTGGATGCGCTCGCTCTCTTCATCATCGTCAAACTGAATCACCGCGCGCGGCTTGCGCGTCACCTCATCCAGCCGAACATCGAGCACGCGCCTGATCACGCGCGGTCACGGTCATAGGATTGAAGAGCACGACACCGATCTCTGTACGGCTGAGGTCACGCTCCCATCGTGATTGAGGAAAGTTTCATCGCTGAACCATCGGCGGCACGGCTCTCGTGCGGTGACAGCTCCGCCTGTCTCCACATCGCCGCCATCCCTCTTTCTCACGAATGTGCAATGGCGTTCGTGTAGACATCACGCCGCTGCGGCTCATTCTTCGTTCCTTTACCCCATCTGCATCCTCCTTTTCATCATCTGTGTTATTGACATGAGTGCGTTCTGCGCCGCCTGCACCGTGATCGCGCGTATGCACCGAGAAAGCCTTTCCAGTCCCATCGCCCTCAGCAGTCTCCTCTCTCTAGTGCCATCCTGCTCGCGCTGTTCGCGCCAGTCACAGCCGCGCCTGGCAGCACTGCCACCGCGCGGGCGTCTTGCCGCTTTCGTTCTGGATCGCCGCGATATCTCGCCTGCACTTCCTTTTGCGGGGTCAATCACGACCAGCCAGGCGCGTTACCCACTCCCACATTTTGATACGCCGCGCGGTGTTCGCAAACAATCGGGGAGCTATCAAGACCGCCTCGCCGCGACGCAGAGATCCATCCATTCACGATAAATCGGGTCACAAAGATGCGCCGCCATGAAATTCTGTATCGGCTCCAAAGCGTCTTGCGATCCTCGCCATCTGCCGCGGCACTGAGACTCGACGTTGGTGAAGTCACGGCTCGCTGAGTTCGTAGGAAAGCCCCGTCCAGCCCCCGCAAGCCAGCTCCTGTGTCGCTATGGTCCCGCTTGCATTAGCGAGGCCGCGCGCGACGGATTCGCCGTCTCGATGCTCTCACGCAAGATAATTCACCATGCGCCGGGGCGGATGCTCTTCAGTCGTTTCCCTCCGATCGCACGCGATTCACCCCGGCGCCCCCGGCATATGGCTCGCGCGCGCTCTGTCTGCGTTGTGACGAACACGCGTGAAAACGCACGCCGCAATACGCGCGGTGAGGGTCTACGCATCAAAGATGGTCCTGCGTGTCGCCAGAGCCGCCTGATGATCGGCGCAAGGTCAGAGATGCCGCGTGTCTGGTCCAGGCTGACCGCGCGACCAGGGTGTACTTGACCTGCACGCGCGCGAAACGCGGTCGCTATACCCACATAGCCATCGGGGCTTTTGCGGTCAATCCAACAGACAGTGCGGGCGCAAAGCAGTCATCCAGCCCACGCCCGAGCTTGAATACCGACATTGTTCGTTCTTTGGCGCGTAGATCGCCAAAGCCGCTGGAGCAGGTCAGACGTAATGACCTGCAGTTTCAGAGGATGCCGCCCCTTGCGCGCGACCACCTTCTTGATGAGGATTTCCGTCAACGATCTTTCGCCGAAGCACATCGCCTGCAGCTCCTCAAAGACCGCTGTCCTGTAACGTCGCAGTTCTCCGCCGCCGTCCCACTCGCGCCATAGCGTCTCGATGCGCCGGGATTGAGTGCCTCATCTCCCGTGCGTGCCTGCGGCTTGATGCCCGTCCCGACCACGTTGCGCACGATGCCTCCGACGCCGCGCCCGCGATATCACCATTGCGCTCCAGATACCGCGCCCGAAGCCTTTGATGAGCGTCGCGTGCTGCGTCTTATCGGTGTTTTCCGCAACTCGTCGATCGGAATCCATCCGTCGTTGAACCGCGTCCACCTCACCCGCCTCGTAGGCGCGCCAGGCCTCTCAGCGCACAAAAGGCGCGCGACTGCACGCCCAGCGCGCGGCGAAGATTGCCGCAATCGCGCTTTTTCAATCAGCGGAATCATAGTCCGCCCATTTAGCAGAGCACATCCTCGCCATCCCTAAAAGCGCAATCCTCCGCCTTTAGGGCAGTTTTCTGCGCGTAGGCGTCGCAAGAATTTCGCCTTTGCGATCCGCCGATTCGCGATGATATCTCTTGCGCACCGCCCTCAATCTCGGCAGTGGCCGTAGCCGCACCCGCCCAGCTGTGCTTTCCGCGTGTCCAAATGTGGTTTCACCTCCCTTCAAGAGGTGCATCAGCACCTGCGCCATTTGCAAAGTGCTCTAATCGTCAAATCCACCGCCGCCCCACGCCAAGCCAGTCGCCGTCTTTTTCCTTTCCTGCTCCGGCGGGCTGCCTCTCCTGTTCCTCTGATCGCGGTAGCGCACGCAGATGATCTCTGACGGCGAGTGCATGTTCGTCTCTGCCAGTCGAGAGATGATTCGCCGCGTGGAAAGCTGATCTTTCTCCCCAGACCACGGAGACGCGCCCCTTCTTGTCGCTTGCTATCTACTCTGCTCGGCGCAAATCTGATCGGCGTACTCGCGCTCAATATCGCCCCAGACGTTCCAGCCGCCATGCGCGCCTGCGTCACCGCTCATGCGCGAAGCGATGAAGTTTTTCATCTGATTCGCAGTCCATCACGTAGAGACGCAGACCGAATCCCGCCGCCTGTTTGTCCGCATCGTCACCGAATAGCGGGACTTCATCGGCAGACTGGATCCTCGACGGCACAAGGACGTCCATGCCGGGCGCAGAACGTATACACATCGTCCGTGTTGTAGCCTGAGTCGATGCATGCAAGATTGACGTTTTCGTACGACGCCGTTCACATCGGCGTGGAGTTCCGTTGATGACCGTCTCAAGGTCCGTCGCGTCTCACGCGCCCCCAGTCGACCAGCCACGATGTCGTGCGCGCCCCAGCCCGGCACGGCAAAATAGAAATGATCGAGCTGCACATCAATCCCGCAGGTGAGTATTGCGCTTCCTCCGGCATCCGCCCCCGTTCATGCGAAGGGCTTTTCCCCATGACAACATCGGATCAGTTTGCGTTTTGTCCCTCCCACGGCTCGGCGGCGCCATGAGTTGATAAAGTTCTATGAGAAGCGCAGGCTCACTCTCAGCTGGATACTGAATTTCGCCGCGATATCCCCGAAAGATCAGCCACTGGCGAATAGAGAGTTCAGATGATAGGCGACCTTGTGTGCGCGCCCTTCGCCTTACCTCGCCGCGCCACTCACCCATGCGGGCATAGCGGGCTTTACGCGGTCGTCGATGGTCCGTGGCAGTATTTGCACTCATGGTACGCCGCCATCCTGCTCTGGTCTCATCCGCGCCGTCCATCCACCTGATCTGATGACGAAATTCGCGTTCTGCATCTCCCGCGGTGCGGCAGCACGGGATGTAGTAGCGATACGTGTATCCGCCGCTCCATCCCGCAGATATTGCCGTGCTCTTAAGCGTCGGCGTAGAGACCTGACGATTTTCCCGATTATAGAACGTCTTTGTGCGTTTCGGCGGCGAGCCCAAGGGCGCCCCCGCCTCCCCGTCCATTTCGGAAACCTTGTCGATCTCGTCGAAAAAGATATACCGCACGGGACGACTGGAAAGTTCGACGAGGCTATTCGCCCCCGACGAGGGCGATATACATATCGCCGAGCGGACAGCTCAAGATCTGCTCCCGCCTCGTCGAACTTATCACAAAGTGCGGGCGATGCTTTTATCATCGGCTGCAGGCGTTTTTCACTCGTGAATTTCGCTTTTCCGAGGTGAGACAACGAGACATCCGGCGCGATCTGCGCGACGGCATAGCCGATCATATTCTGCTCGGCGGCCGTCTTGCCGAGCTGCGTTCCGGCACAGAATGATTTCGTGATAAAATCATCGTTGAACGCATCCATGACCGCCCACCAGATACGGTGTCTTTAGCGCCATCGCCCCGGCGCGGCAATTATTGAGTTCAGACAGGACACGATATTTATCCGCCCATTCGGACATGTGAGTTTTTCGGGCGGCCCTAGTATGGCGAGGCGTCCATGATCCACGGCGGATAACCGAGCTCATTTTTTCTTTTTCTTCGTCCTGCCACGGTAAAGCCCTTCCGCCATCCCGTCAGCGCCCTTTTAGCAACGCTTGTCAACCTCTGCTTTTTGCGATCTCCGCCGCTCCATATCCAGCGCGACGCAAGATTTGACGCGACCAGATGCCCGGGCTGGAAATGGATTTTTGAGATTCGCGAGCTGCGTCAGTCACGCCCGGTCACCTGCTCGACCGAGATAAATTTTCCTTCCTGCACCGCGCGGGCGGATTGCTTCCTGCCCTTCTTGATCTCCTTCAATGCCGCTTGCTTTGAGTTTGCGGACTCTGACCATCCGTGTCGCGCCGTCAAACTTCCACTCCATGAGTCGTCTTGATGTTCCATTTTCCGCGTCCGGCTCGGTGCGCCTTTTTCTCCCAATTTGACAAAGTCTCGTGATACCCTGGAAGAAATCGCAAGTGTCAGCCGTTGAGAAAATAAATTTATTTTCTGTCACTGTGCGCGCGCGAGCTCTTTTCTCCCGCCATCCTTCCCCTCCTCGAAATTGCCGAATTGTCAACCGCTTTTTCATGCCACGCAGACAAACGCCGCGACCGCAGACCCGGTAGTGGCTGTTTCGCCTCTTGTAGTACCTGCAACGCCGGGGGTATCCCTATGAAAGAACCACCACGCAGCGCAGGCGCTGGGCGTGCGTCTTACGATCTCTTCTCCTATCGCTCTGCTGCTGTCTCGCGTCCGCGCTGCTTCGCGTTCTGTGTCCTCTTCTGCTCCATGATCTGCGACAACGCAGATAGTCCTTGAGTGTCACGCTCACCACCTGCCTTTTAATTTCGCACGCATACAAAAGAGCCGCACCTGCAGCACCCTCGATTATCAGCTTATACTATATCACAGGTCATATGTGCACTATGCAAAACTTTTCCGCACCTCGAATCTTTCAACGCTTTCCCGTGCAGCCATAGCACTGTTCGAATGCGTACCCCATCCCTACCGCAATATACTCCCACGATTCGCCCCTGCAAATAGCGGCGATGCAGCACTCGCGAACGTCCGTCCTCACCTGCTCAATCCGCTCGCTTCGCCTCCTCGCGCATGGCAACAGCGATACACCACTTCGCACTGACCCGCTCAGCGTATTTCTCAAGTGCGGCGATTGCATCCGAAAGATCACCGATGTGAGTTGCTGACCTGTCCTTGTCGTACTCGGATCGCCTGAGATTCATTACATCATCCCTCTTGCGCGCTGGTAATCCATCTCCGCACTCCGTGAGATCATCCCGCATCGCGGATGCGTCTCAGATATTCTTTTGCTGTCATTCTGCTCTCCTGTTTGCGCTGACTCTCGCATTCCATCGCCCGCGCCATCATGCAGCGCATACTCGCGTTGATGATATGACCGTCACCCGATCACCTGAGCCACATCGATAGATGGCGCAGAGCCCGTGCGGCGTGCTCCTTCGCAGGGATGCTCGCCATGTCTGCCCGGATGCTTTCTGCGCCCGCTGTGAGCCTGTGGCAACTTCATTCAGCCACTCAAAATCAAGTAGCGGTACCGTTTTCTTTTTCCTCGTCCCGTGGATATTTCGCATCTGCCATTTTCTGACCTCGAATCACCCAGCGCTATCCGCATAACATCCGCCAAAGCGCCCTCCTCAAATCTCGTCAGTGGTGCAATAACCTCCTGCGGGGACCGCAGAAAATGATTTCGGTCCACCTCCATCTGCGGGGCGTACTCACGCACGGGCGAGCAAGCGCACAGGAGCCGTGCGCTGACGGGAAAAGTAACCTGACGAGATCGAGGAGCGACGCGCGTCGAACGCTGCGTAAAAGGCTGCCCGACTCAATATTCGCGACATACTCGAAACCGATAACTCACGTTCATTTTGCACCGCGCATATACGCAGTAAGCTCCGTCCATGCGCCACACCAGCAGCAGGTCGCGATCGCTTTTTCGGTGTACATGTTCACCGGCTTCATCGCTGCAAGAAATTCCGTAAACTCATTTGCAGCAGACGATCGTATACGCTCACTGCCGATAATCGGCGGCAACAGCTTGTCATACTCGGCATTGCAGCATTCTCGCATAAGACCAGCTCTGTGAAATCAAAGGTTCCCTCTGCCGAGCATCTCCACCCAAATACAGCTGTGCCGATTTGACACATGGCCCGCCCTGCATGCTAGTGAATCACTGACAAGGCCTCGTCCTTGCCCAGAATCTTCTTGGCATTCTTCATGAAAATCAGCATTTTTAAGTTCCTCCTTATCGCGCCTTGTAGCGCTCTATCCTTGCTTTGACCGGCATCCAGCATTTCCTGCTCCGGCGGCCTTGCCTCCAGCGCCCGCATTACGTCCTCGTCGATCGTCCTTTTGCGACAAGATGATGCAGCATCACAGACTGGTCTGTCCTTGCGGACGATGGTGACGTTATTTGTCCGTTGGTACGCCTCGAGGCCCATCGTCAATCCATATATACCAGACGACGATGCCCGCCGTGCCGGAGATTGAGTCCGTGCCCCGCAATTTGCGGATGCACCAAGAGGCGAATGCCTGGCGTTCTGGTCGCGTGATACCAACGCTTTGAGTTCCCGCGCCTTTGGATAACGCTTCGCAGCGCGCCGAAGGCTGCGTCGATAGTCAGATCACCGGCGACACCGCCTCATTGCAGCTGCGATGATCTCATCCAGCGCCCGCGCTGGCCCTTGGATCTGCACAATTTCTCTGCCATAGACAGCCCGCCAGCCATCTGCAGCTTGTCGAAACATGCAGCGGCAGATACGGTGATATCCGTATCCCCGACACTATGACGAGCTCCTTCTCCATTTGGCGATATCGTCAGCGCCTTCATATCCGGCAGCTGCACCTTTGACAACGTTCCTGCATCAGCGGAGGCAGTGGGTCAGATAATCCTCGCTCGCTGACGCAGATATCACCGATTTTGGAATATCTTCGTTGCACCAGGATGATCGTAGTTGTATACGACATACTGCCTGCTGTCCCGGGCGGAAATACGCTCGCGGTACCCGCTGCGTCCTGCCAAGCCGTTTGCCGCGATCGAGGAGATACAGTTGACCCCAAAGATCCATCAAACCGTTGGCGGTGGCGTCCCAGCAGAAGTACGACACGTCTGATCAGCGCCGCACCTTGCAGCGCTTTGAATCCTGCGACGCAGATTTGAACGAACTCGACCTCGTCGATCACCACCACGTCAAACGGCCTCACTTGCCGCTGCAGCACCCGACCAGCCACTTCACGACGTCATGGTTGATGACGATGTCTTATCTGCTGCGAAAAAAGTTGTTTCATGCCGTCTATCATCGCCGATGGTGCGATGGATGCGGAGATTCTGTGTATGCCTATCGTCCGCACTTCATCGCGCCAGGTGCCCAGTGCCACACGCAGGAGCGATTACAAGCACTTTGCGTACGGCGAAGCGGTCATATATCAACTCGTCGATCGCGGCTGTCGATGGTCTTGCCCAGCCATATCCAGCAGGAGAGCAACGGTAGATTGATAATCCGCTGATCGCATACTGTTGATACGCGGACGCGGTACGAACTCCTACGCACCGAAGAAGAATCACAGAACGTGTGGATATCTGTATCCGAAGGAGCGGATAACGCAGACCGGAAATCCCATCACCAACCCCAGTGCTACCTGCGCCCGCCGAGTTTCCTGCCCGACGTTTGATCCTCCGCGAAGGCGCATCTTCCGTCCGGCATCAGCATGTCGCGTCAGTACCTGATAAACCCGTAGACGACCATCGCGAGCCTCCAGCCTGACCGCTCTCTTATAAATTTCCGCCTGACTTGTTTTTCAGCATGCTCATCGTCGGAACAGCCTTGAAAAATATTCTTCATTTTTCTCCTTCCCCTTTGACAAACTCGTAACCTGTTACACAGTACATGCGCGATGATTTTACGGAAATAAGTATATATGGGGTATATAGCCTTATTTTGAATATCTCATACAAACAAAGTTACAGTTATATATACTCTATCTCCTTGATTTCTATATTAGACTGTAATTTAGAAAGTTAAAGTTACAAAGTTACGCTTTTTAGAACATGTTTTTCTTTTGTAACTTTTCGCCTCAATGTAACTTTGGGAAAGTTACAAAACCCACGTTTTTCCATCAAACCTTTACCCATATCGTGGAATGGATGCTCCACTGGCTGATCCCAGTCTTCACTTTACGCGCAAAACGTCATTGATTTCTACGACGTCTGAGTTAGTTTCTCAGATCCCTGTTCAGAGCCGACCCAGACCTCCATCGCACAGACACGGTTTTGCAACGTCCTTCCGGCATGTCCAGCCCATCGCCATGGATGTCACGCTGTCTCTTGAGGTCCAGTCGCCCGCCCTCCATAGCAGCCGATCCACGAAGTCGTAGATCAGTCTCATAAGGCCTATCCGTGGCAAGCCTGCAGCCCTTCGCATCGCTTCCTCCATAGCGGGGCTCAGATGCAGGGCCACGCCTTGAAGGCGTCGACGGCCCGCCCATATTTCTGCCCTATTATTATCCTCCGTAAGATGCTCAAATGGACATCTTTGTCTGCCCCTGTCCACACGCATCAGGCTTACCAGCGGCGTACCGCCTGTCTGATCGCGGATAAAGTCCGCGATATTGGTTGTCGCGATGAAGATGCACTGACGTGGATACCGGGCTCGTACGGTCCCGTAGCGCCTTGAAAGAGTCCTCCTGCTTGAGATGAACTTGACCATCCAAATCCGCCTCGATCGCCGCGAGTCTCGCCCAGCTCGATCAACAGCGCCAAAATCCTCGAATATGCTCCATTTGCATCCAAGCTCCTGGACGGTCGCAAGGCTCCTCGGAGTGCCAGCCATATGCGCGGGGCTTGACAGCACGCGAGACTTGCCCATGCCCTTGCTTGCTGATCAACGTCTAGAACGGGTGTCGTCGAACTCGATGCTGCCTGTCACAGCACGACAGCAGCTGGTGAGCTCTCTGCGTGTAACCGTGCGGTTGAACCCGCATCCTCCGGCGAGGTAGTCGATACAAAGACCGTGTCCAGACGCGGGATGCCGTCCTGCTGTCAGCCCTCCCAGCAGGTAGTCCCTCGAGCGATTCAGGCGTGGCGCGGCGTCGACCTCGCTCAGCGCATCTTCGATCGTGCTTTGGCTGCCGAATGCCGTGTAAATTCTCGAGGTGAAGTTCCGCAGACGAGTCGTCGCGAACCATCCACGCGCTGTTGACGCTCACGGCCGCCACGGCAGATCGCGCGCAGCACGATGCAATACGGTGCGCGAAGTCGTCGATCGCGGCCGCACCCCTGAGCGCCGGACCGTGCCCGGTGATCACGCTTTACGTTCTTCGCCGTGCCTCACATCTCGCCCATCTGTCGTGACATATCCATCTGCGCTGAGCCAGTTGTTATCCTGCTCGTCGTCCGTCTCCCGCTTCTGAAGTCTTGATGCCCCTTGAGCCGCTCCTCGCCGATCGGTGACCCTTAACGCGTGACAAACGCCGCCGCGAGCTCCTGCATCGCCTTGTAGCCCGGCAGATCGCCCGCGGTGTGTTCGCAGGCAGCATCTCGTCACGAACGCGAGCTGTGAATGCGTACAAGGTCAAACGCGCGATGACGACGCAGCACTGATCCGTCAGAATGATGTGGCCATTAAAAGGCGAACTTCTGCCGTCAGCGTAGACCACGGCTCCCGCCGCAGACGTTCCCGCCGTGTAGGTGTGCGTCGTCTGCGGCGCACTGCTCATACACCTCGGCAGGACGTCCACCGGCCCTCGAGGATGCTGCATGGCACGGCAAAACGTCTGACAACGCCTTTCTGGTCAGTGGATCTTTCTTTGCTCGGCGAACCCGGTGCAATCTCGGCGTGCACGCGTGAGCTCGGCGCCACTGCAGACCGATCGCGCCAGACTCGTGTAACGGCGGGCACTCATCAGCATGGAGAAACGCGTCATCGCTGCGTACGCGAAGACGCGTAACTCCGTCAATCATGCGAGAGGATAGAAGACCAGCCGGATGCGGCTGAGGACGTGCCGTCAAACGCTCGATATCGACGACCGCCGCGATACGCTTTCAGTGCGACTGTTTGGTACTCATCTGCGTGATACGCGACTGAGCGGCAGCACAAGACGCAGACGCGGTTTCTTCCGGCGTGTGCTTGTAGTGTACTGTAGATCGTGGCCGCAGGGCTCGGGAGCGTAAACATCACGAGATCCTAGAAGTCCGGCTGCGCAGTCCGCGTTCCAGCGTCAGGAGCAGTCGGCTATGCCAACGGACCTCCGCTGTCCGGCGTCCGCTCCTGAGCACCCTCGCCGACGAAGGCGCCCACATCCTGATGCGGTCTTCTGCTCGAGTCTTTGGGGAGCTTCTATATTCGGCGAGAGTCCTCGTGTCGTCACAGCTGTCTGCTGACGGCGCGCGAAACAAAGTCCGACTACATGATTTCTTTGTGTCTTCCAGTGCTTATCCATCTGGGAGCATCCGACGCAACCGTGGCGGTGCGTCAGCGAAAAACGCGGGATGGTGTCGGTTCCATGTTGCCTGCGTGAGGATCCACCCACGGCGATCCTCCGATGCTGCCGTCATTGCGGTCGCTGTCACGCGGCCAGTGCGCGGCAACGCGTTCATATCTCGCAGCGGCCGTAAAGGCGATGCTGACCTGATCCGCTTCCATGCGATAATCTCGCGCTGACCTGGCCTTTGTTGACGGGCCGGTTGCGGTCGAGCTTTGCCTCGCTTTGATCGCACTGTCCGTAACCTCGATGCAGTGACGCGACCCGGCTTGCCTTCGCCCATCCGACATGGAGGACGATATGCGTCTCCCTTTTGGCTGCACCTTCTCGGCGGCAGAGCCGACGCAGTTATGCAGGCTTTCTGCATCATAGAGCACCGCGGAGCACCCGCGGTGGAAAACTGCATGCGATCCTGCTGCATCGCGAGACGCCGTCGAATCGAGCGGTCCTGCTGTCAAACGCATAGTCCGCAAGCTCCTCCTATACCGGAGTGCGCAACGAGCATCGCGTGCAGGTCACGGATTCGGCGGACGTCGTTGAGCCATGGCGTAAGATGTACTCGCCCAGAAGGCCAAGCATCCGCAGCGTATCCTCACAACACAATTCAGGTGATCGGCGCAGGAAATCGAAGAATCTCCGTGTCTGGTGGCAGACCTTTGAGGCGCATCAGATCATTATCGAGTGGTATGCACGCGCTGCCCCCGCGCATGATCCCGTGAATATGCGGAAACGCCCGCATCGCGGAGGCCGGAGCGCCCAAATAGCGATGCAGGAACGCCAGCTTGCGCAGGCAGAATGCATTCCTCTCAGAGTGCAGGAGGCACCGAGCGCGCGTGTCTGGAAGAGTGACTGGCGGCGGCGATCAGGCTTCCTGTAACGGTATTCTTTTGGTTTTACGGACAACATTGATGTCAACTACCGGGAAGCGGTCATGCCACGGAACTTTGGTGGGCATTGATCCAGTATTGAGCTCTTCTTGTCTGGTGGTCTGGACGCATCTTTAAACACCATCCGATAAGCACATGCTAATCGAGGAGCAGCCAGCCGGCGGAAGTGCTAAGCGAACAGAGAAGATACTTTTGTGCTTGACTCCGCGTGCTCCAGTTTTTCACACGGATGCATCCTGGAGGATCCGCAGGAGTCTCCCACACAGCAGGCTTGTGCTTTCCAGGATACTGTAATCGGTGTAGAGATAGCGGAGCACGGACCGTGGCCGAGCTCGATCATCTCCTTCGTCGCGGTTGTTCCCGCTGAGCATGTTGTCCAGTTGATCTTCTGACGTCCATACGGTCTTCACGCGCTTTGATGTCAGCGGAAACTTCACGATACGGAAACCTACGCCGGTATGACACTGAGCCACGCGGCGCAGGAGCGATGCCGATGCCGCTGACCGACAGCTTAACGGAACTCCTGACCCATAGAGGCATGACATCTTTTGGTCGGCACGATCTTATCGAACGTGTCACCATACGTTATCCTCGTTTCGGATGCCGTAGTAGACGGATGCTGTTTTGCAATGCGGCAGTGTCGTCACAGACACACGTACCGCCGCGCGCGAGCAAGACTTTGAAATCGTGTCCGTACGAGACAGTGGACAGCCCATCGTGTAACTTGACGCTGCGGAGTAGTGACGCGAACATCTTGGGATTATAACCTGTGCAATCTGCATAGATACCTCCGTCAGTCCAGGAAGCTGAGAGATCGGTCGTCCCCCGCCTTTCTCGGCGGTCCCGGCACAGGAGCATCTGTAGGCGGAGTCTCCAACACGTGCGCTCAGCCTTTCAGCACGCGCTTTGCGTGGCTTTCTTCTCCACTGCGGCCCCGCTTTCTTTTCTGCGCTCTGCGTGCGCTGCCACAGTGTCGTCACTGCGCGATCGCGGTGGTGCTGCACGCACGCAGCATATCGGAAGCTGCATGGCACGCAGGTGATCTCACATCTCGGCGGATGCCGTGCCTGGTCTCTGCCCTCCGCGTCCGAGCGTGCGTGATCAGATCGTCGCTGCTTTCCTTCAGCACTTTCAGCCGTATGATCCATCTGTGGTTTAATCATGCCTGTGCGCCCCTCCCAGTCTTCTGCAGTAGTCTGTACGCACCCGTCGGCGGTCAGGAGCAATCCTGGCACCCAATCAATCGGCTGTCCCATAATCCGGCATACGTCCGTCAGGGTCACACGCATCGGCGGGGCACTCGATCACAACCATCGTCGGATGCGCATACACACCCGATACCCTTCCGCCCGAGGCGTGTCATGGCAGCGGCGAGACAGTCGCGCGCGCGATCGCCCGGCACAACATTTCTCGACGAGTTTGCTGCCAGGCTGCGTACGCAGGCGCGTCCATCTGCTCCGCAGGTCTGCCTTGATCGATCTCGTAGAGTGAGCCTTTCGCGGTTGTAACCTCGGGCTCTGCCTCACAACTTTGGCCGCATCGTAGGCAAGCTTTCCAGGCCCTGACGGGGAAGACGAAGAAACATGAGATGCCTTTACGGCGATGAGAACGCCGCGCGACACCAGATGCAGCACACACACCGTTTGCACCTCACGAACTGCCTCCTTAAGCGGCGTTAGCCGCGTCTACGTCACACCTAAAAGCGTGTTTGATATAGCGGGCTCGCCTTGCGCCAGCCGTTCGCTAAATCTCCAGCGCTCTTCGTCGTTGGAGGCCGGGCTTATCCGCCAGCGCCCGCATTGCTTTGGAGAGCGCCGATGCCGCCCTGATACCGCGAGCGAGCTCCATGATCTTAAGCCTTTTCTGCCGCAAGTGTCCGTTGACGCCAGTTTTTCGACGGGGATCGCCGAACATCTTGGATGCCGATGCGCAGTAGATGTCTCCTGCCATCGTGCAAAACTTTCAGCGCTTTCATTTCACCCGCGAGCCGTGGCGATGATCGGCAGGCTTCGATCGCCGAGAAGTCGGCGACCATAAAGCGTGCACCCATCCTCGCGGGACAAACGCGGTACGAATGAGTTGCGACAGCACGTCGAGCGGATGCGCATAGATCAGTCCTGATTGCGGTCCGTATCTCCGCTCGCGCAGGAGCGCCCAGCGCGTCGTCGGGCTCCGCTTCGCGGAGCGTTGCGCGGAGTTTTGCACCTGCATGTAGCCTCCCGCCCAGCAGCTCTTCTGCACATGTACACAAATTGAGCAGTCCAGCATCGCGCTACCGTCGTCGCAGCGGAGCCCGCGCATCGCCTCATACTTTTTGACAGAGTGTCTTGGACATGAGTTGGTTTGAGAGGTAGCAGTCACTTGACCTCGCTTTGCAGTACCCGCGGTCATGAGCTCCCGCAGATTATCCTTCGTGATCGACGTCGGGAAAAGCTCTCCTCCTTGCCTCGCCGATACGCTGATCCAGCGTTTGAGCTGCGCTTGCGCATCCTGGCAGGCCTGTGGGCGCCGAGCGTGGCGCGATGACGCGCGCCCTTGAAATCTTGCGTCAGTCAATCGCTTGGACAACGAGCTGCACGTCGATGCGATGCCGCGATCGTGTTGATGCATTGATCGAGCTCCTGCCAGCAGCCGCTCCTCCACCCGTAACGGGAACTGTTAGAGAGCCGTCTGCGGGATCTCCCGCTCGGCCACAACGTCGCGCACGCCCAGTACTCCTTGAATGTCGCCCATTCTCCGGCGCGTGCTCCGGCAGACTCTTTCGCGGCCGCCGCTGTTGACCTGCTCGGTTTGCAGGCTTTGCACATGTGATCAGCTGTTTCCGCTGACGCTCATGCGGCGCACTCTATCGTTCGCAAGACGCAGCGCGCCTTTTGACGCTGGCAAGTCAAGATGTCCTGGGAAGTCCGGAGTTGTCAGCGTACGTAACAACATCGTGCATGACCAGCCCGCAGTGATCGAGGTGAAACTGAAACGGCACGTCAGCTACGGCGGTGATGGCTGAGCACGGCACGCCTGAACTGGTATCAGGCGCATTATGGCGGCCAGATCTCACAGCAGCGTCCGGGAGTGCGCCCAAGACATCATCCGGGGAGCATTTCGCCCGCAGCCAGGGTCTACGATCTTCACATGCGCTCGTCGTCCCATCGGCTGCCGCGAAGAGCAGCACTCACAGTTCCTCGGCGCATTTGTAGCCCGCCGACCTTCTTTGACGTCGAGATCGCTGCAAGTCTCTTATGTCACTGGATAGTATCATCTGAATACTCTAAGAGCCCGTACGATATTCCGCACGGGCTCCGCTTACATGGATCAGCGTTGCTGAGGAAATCATCGTCCTCACTCGCTGCCGAGATCCTCAAAGTCCTGTCAGGCTGAACAGTTCGCCCGTCAGGTGATCACCGTCGCGCACCTTCTGGATGCTGCCGAGACCGCAGCCGATGCCGACATTTCGCACTGCGTGTTGAACGCGAAGAACGTGACCGATACCGCTGGCGTAGCATCCGCGCACACATTCTCCGCGCGATCCATCACGGGCCTCGACGCGCCGATCGACGATCTTGGGCGGGTGATCCAGCTTGCGTTCGCGTTGAGGGAAGGTAGCACCCGGCGGCACGCTTTCCATCATCCGGGCGATCCCCATCGCCGTCACGCAGCGGGAGCTTTTGATGTTCTTCGATAATTCCGTCTCTCGTTGGCGAGCTTTGCACTTGCCCCTCGACCCAGTTTGCTTCTTCGATTGCCTTGCTGATCGCCTTTGATCGTCTCTCGCATCAAGGTCCTTGCGGATGATGAGAGATGCGCCAGCGCATCCTTTCCATCGGTGCCTGCCGCTTCTGCATCGGCTCTGGTTCCCAGATGTCGCCGCAATACGAGGAGACGGACACTCTTGATTACCCTGCCTGGCTCGTCAACTTCTTCCTCCATAACTCAAATTCTGACCGCACCGGATCGTATTCCGGTACCGTTTATCTTCCTCCGCATAAGCAGTCGGTCGTTGCCCGGCGGCTTCTCGACGACGCTCCCGAGCGATCTCGCCGAACTTTTCTCGTAACCAGCTTCTTTCATAGGGCCAGATGGTCTGGCATTCCAGCGCTTACAGATCACATCATCGGCGTACTCCCGTTTTGCGCAGGAGCTTGACGTGCCTCTGCCTCGTCCGGTACCTCCTTCCGATTAGCGCGCCCCTCAACGACCTAAAGCCGCTCATCGATGCCCCTTTTGAGCGCCTCCTCGCGCGCATGCGGCTTTGATCTCTCCGCATAACGGACGAGCCCATCGATCGCGTTCCAGCACAAACGACACTTCTGTCGTCGGTGAGAAGGTCAGGCATCCCGGAAACTCGAGTTTATCGCGGGATTCCATGCTGCAGTCCGCCAGAGTTTGCACCAGGTGGGCCGCGCTGGCAGAACCCGCAGTGATCGCCCGCCTTGAAATCTCCGTCACTCGTAGGCAAGTCTCGGCGATCGGCTTGATGCGCCTGCCCCACGCAAGGAGCTCCTCCACGGACATGAGCTGCGAAAGAGAGCGTTGCCGCGGCCAAGATGGACTACGCGGACGTGGTCAAAATCGTAGATGTAGCCGCACTGCCTCGATCGCACCGAGTGCGTAAAGCCGCATCTGCGTGTTGTTCTCAGCGGAGACCGGACACCCTTGCTCAGTATTTGAGATCGAATGATCGATCCGAGAACGCCATATCGCCGAGTTTGATGACCCGGCGTCCCCTGTGCGTGCCGAACTCCGTTTTGACCCAGCGTGGTTGAAGTCCAGCCGCCTCGACGAGAGCAGTGCCAGCGTGCCTGCAGCATCTTCTCGATGCAGAGATCCACGTACTTACCGACGTACCTCACCCATCTCAGAGTAGAGCGCGTCAGCGTCGGATATTGTCGATGCGAGGGTCAGACCGCTTTCGACATCTCACACTGGAGCCAAAGCCGGATAGTGCGTTCTGCGAGTGCGTGGGCAAGCGTCCCCTCCGCAGGCTTCTGCCTCAGCCTTGTAACGGGAACCTCTCCTGTTCACAGGCAGATGGCGGCGTGAGAGCCAGCGCCACTCTCGATGTGCGCCGCAGAACTGGTGTGCGCCATCAGAGCGCGTTAAGCGTTTTTCCAGGAAACCCCTCGAGCGCATCGCTCCGGGATTTCGCTGAGCTTTTCAACACCATAGTCCGCGAGGAGCGAGTGCCGATGCTTTGACTTACCGTTGCAGCGCGATCGCGGCGCGCGCTTCACCGTCATTGTCCAGACGGGAGCCTCTTTGCAGTCTGGTCTCGGCAGCGTCTGGACTCGGGGTGGCAGGTGCTGTCCTTCGTCGTCTCTTCTCAAGCAGCGCGCGCGCCTGCCTCTGGCTGGTGACTTTCTCTTCCTCCTCTGTCCCAGTGCCTGCCCGCTTTTACCGCAGGCGTGAGCTTTCCGGGATGGGCTCGTCCTTGTAGAGACCTTCAGGTACGATGACCGTCCCTGAGGACTTCGCCCTGCAGGCACGTTGGGCAGATCGATCTTCGCTCGCAGTGATCTCGCTCTGACCTTCGCGGATCGCCAGAGTGCCCGCAGCGCGCCGGATGAGATTGGCGATGATGTCCTTTCTGCGCCCCGCGATATCCGCGCCCGTACTGGCGATGCTGACTCGATCGCCGCGTTGTAAATCCTCCAGGCTCCTGTGCTATACCGTCTTTGTAAAGACGATCGTCGCCCGCAACGGCTTGCCGCCGTTACGGGTTCTTTCACGCGCCTGATCTCGCCAGCCGTGCGCAGCGCAGCATCGCCGATTCCCTCGCAGCGTGACTGCATCACTGCCATCCGTTGCGCATTCCGGCCAGTTTCCAGGTGACACACCAATGCATGGGCGGTTCATGGCGTGGCCTTTTCAGATACGCATTTGCCTCTCTCTTCACGCCGTGTGTATGCCGCGAGATCTTGATCGGCTTCCTGCCGTCTCAGGCCAAGAGAGCGCGGGCACTGCGCCATCCTCGCGTCGTCGGGGCGTTTCTTCCTGGCACATCAGGGCCACGATAGTGCCCAGCCGCCATCGAGCCTCTGCATCACCCGATACCGCCATCCACGGCAGTCCATATACTCTTTCCACCCAGTGTCGTCCTCCTTTTCACCCAGTACGTCATGTCATGTCGATCCCCGGATAGATCATCCTGTGCGTCTGAGCAGCCAGGGATTGTTTTCTCATCGCCGCCTTTGTACCGAGGATATACCGAGTCCTGTGTTTTGCGGACATACGTCCTCAGCGATATCCCAGAGCTGTCGCCCGACTTGACGACGTAGACTTCTTCGACCAGCACGGGAGCTGGTTGTCCTGTTGACCTGCACGCCCTGGCAGTGATCGCCGCACCCAGATGCAGCATCCTGGCGATGATTCTTCGCCGCTCATGCGACGTGCCTGCCTTCGCTCCTCCCTGCCACTGCGTGACGCACCTCGACGATGGATCGCCGTCTGCCCGGACACACAAGGGCGAGTACTCCCAGATGCGCCGAGCGCCCAGCCCTGGGCATATTTGGATCACCTCGCTACCGCAGCACCCTCGACGACCGATTCGTTCCAACGGACCTGATACGCGGTGACCGCTGCGCTCATACGGCATTTCCCACCGTAATTTTTCCTTTGTCCAGAAAGCCATTCCTCCGATCTTCATCTGGAGCCCTGCATTCTTGGTATATCCGTGCTGATGCCGAGCTTTGCACCGATCGCAGTAGGATTAAGAAGCTCGCCGCGCTCTGCCGGAGAATAAGTTCCGACTCGGGTATCTTCAGCACACTGTAATGCTCGCTCGATCATGCTCGTTGCCTGGCGAGTGCGATGCTGTCTCGACACCGTAGTTTGAAGCTTGCCGCCGTGTTGCGACATCCCGCACCGCCGTCCCGACTGCGGGTGCGGTAAACAATTCTTCCTGCCCGTACGGTAGCTGCCTGTCTTGCGGATTGCGTGAGGATCTCGTCGAGAGTTTCGTTTGAACGCTTATGCCTCGTTGTTCGGCCCTGAATCCAAGACGACAGACCATGTTCGGAAGGAACATTCGCCACTTGTATGAAACCCAAACTCCTTTGAGATAGCTGTTGATCTCATTCATGAACATACTCGACGCCGTTCTTTCCATCTACGAATCCCCATCCGCGTGCCACGTCCCTTGTACCAGCCGCGTTGCTGTCTTTGGCAATATAACCTCGTACATCGCCGATCGTCAGATATTTGGCTATCCGCTTTATCTTTTCAGTTTGTTATTTCTGATCTTCACGCTCTTACTGGCAGAATTGGCTTATCTGAAAAACAGATAGTCATAAGACAAGGTCTCAAGAAAGTGTTACGAATCACATTGTTGAGAGTCGATATATTGACTCTCTCAGACGAGAAGTTCTAGCGAGGATTTATAGATTCTAAAAGGCTTTCAAAGTAGCTAAGTTTAGACTCTTTTTCGTCCCCCTGCTCAAGACCCGATAAGTAGCCAGAAATCACAGCCTTTTCATGGCTTCAACTTAATGCCTCACTTTCACGCAATTTTACGAGATATTCTCTCACATTATCATCTATATCCTGTTTCAGGATATAAAGATATCCCAATATGCGATATTAGTCATCATTGGATTTTATTTTTCTTGGACTTTAATATCACCATTTGTGATATTATGAAGAGAAAAAAATCATCCTACGAAAGCAAGCGGATGCCCTATGAAAATAAAGCAGCTTTAGACAGATGCCTTGACTTAATCGTCACTAAATTGATTTTATAAAAGAACTCGGCACTTCTTAAAATACGTTGCTAACCAGGAGCGTGAACGGCGGAGCCCACCCTTTATTGCAGAGATGGCATCTAAGTACAGAGTGACAACAGACTATCTCACAGATCTGACCTCATTGCTGATGACAGAATATGAGCGCACCTGGTGACGAACGTCGATGGGCAGGTCTGTTAACACTTCAGAGTTATCGAAAGAATAAAACTCGAGAAAGATCTCGAGACCAGTGAGGCCAGATAGAGCCCACACCTCTTTCTTTGAAAAAAACTTTTGTAACTACTTACGACAAGTCAATCTATCATTCTTATCTAGACCACGATATGCGTACGACGAGTGAAACTTCAAAATATTCGGAGACGACGTTGATAAGCAGAAGAGTTCAAAGAACACGCTGATTTGAAGAGGCTATGCAAGAAAATCTCCATGCCCCTACATGGACTCATATGATGTACCAATATGTCCCTCATGGAGCTCTCGCAGGCAGTGCCTAGAGGAAGTGGAGGCATCAACGAATCTCAGCGTTTCCGTCCCGGATATGATGCTCGAGCGCTATGCCCAATCTGAATATCATCTCATGCTCTGTCAACGGCGAGCAGCATGAATAACGTGATTGAGAACGAAACGTGGTCATCGGCTGTATTAAAGATCACGATCCATCATCTGTGACCGACGCGCGATATTGTGGTCAAGTACAAAACTGCGAACACACTGTTAAACGCTTTTTCAATGACACGATGCCACGAGAGGAGACGTATTTCGTCCGGACAGCAGTGATCCTTTTCGTGAGATTGCGTTTAGCTATGACACTATGACGACCTTCCATCTGATCGGCAAAGAAAGTGCGCACAATGACGCCAGTGTTACCAACAGAGCCGCCCACCGTGCGACCACACGACGATGAGCGGTGAAGCAGCAACTCCGGAGTAGAGATACCCACTCTGTTGCGAGCTAAAAGTACATCACACCTTCGGGGATTATTCCACAACGAATCTTCGGAGGTGTATGACATGCCCTGAAACACATAAAGCGCGCAGCGCCTCTACACCTGTGTGTCAAACCGACGAGCAAGCCTCGTCACGGCTCACTCCCTCAGAGCAGTGAGTATGATCTCAAGCAGTACGCCGAACGGCAGGTACAGGTAATCGGCACCTGCGCCGATGAGGGAGGCATCAGGCACGCAAGGCACTCCAGCCGACGTAAGGGGCTGCAGCGTCTCCTGAGGATGTAGGCGGATCACGCCGACACCACCAGCCTCTCAAATGCCCGATCGCTGGTTCCCGAACATCGCGGACTACTGCTGCTGGTGCAGGAGATCCGACGCCCATCATGTTGAGTGGAGTGTCGCAGAGTCCCCATACACGACGACTTTAGATCTTTAATCAACGGGTGCTCATATGCTCAACCCTCGCTCCTCGATCGCGCAGCACGAGAGCGACCAGACGGGCTGACCGTGTCAACACATCCAGGCGAGGGGCCCAAGCCGAATCGGCAGAGGTAATCACCGGACACACGCCGCCCGGCCACTCGCATCACAGAGGACAAACGATCACATCGGATGAGGACGCTGTGCCGATCAGCGTGAGGCGGCTTCCGACCATTTTATCGTGCGCACAAACTGTCTCAGGGCACATTCCGTACGTGACGCGCCAAAAGCACGATACACGAAGACGGAGGGATCCGCGGACGGCGTGCCGCAAAATCACTACTCATCCGTGAGCATTATGGAACTGCGATTTCGCGCGCGCTGATCGATCGAGGGTGGTGATATGAGCGCGATGAGCTATGTTACGCACCCGCCATCACAGCAAGCGGATAATATACTCTGCTCGAGGCTCTTCACTGTGCCCGGAGTAGCGTGTCGTCCGTTGACGCCCCGAAACCGTACACTCAACTCGCAAGGTATACACTACTACACCCGCAGAGACCAGTGTACACCACGGACTTTGGGACGCCCGTACAAGACATTATTGGCGGGAGGGATTGCATGTCGAGGTTGACGCTTCTTGTCATCTCCGGCGCGGAACTGCAGTGAAAACTGTTCCTTGCAGACATAAAAAGTCACCCGAAAGAGTGACGTGAGCAAAACATCCGGCGTAACCGTTGCCGAGCTGAGTGACAAAGCAAACACGTCCAAAGAGCTCTATGTAGAGGAGCGGATTGGACCGCAGCGAGCTTTGACGTACGACATGCCGATCTGATGCGCAGATCGCCGCGCGACCCTCGTCCCTGACGTGAGCATCGCCCATCGGAGACAGTCGCCGCAGAGAGACTTTCAGAGCTGACATCAACATCTCGGCGATAGGCACGAAAGATATTCTGGTCGCGGATCCTCGACCAGGTGCAGCTCATCACTGGCCTGAAGCCCGCATTCGTGTGTTCTCCAGCTGTCGGCGCTAAGATGCGTAACACGCACATGGCGCAGGGTTAGTGCGACAAGCATGCATATTGAAAAATAGGCTCTGAGAGATCAATCTCAGAGCCTATCAGCTACATAAAAATATCCGGAGCACGGTGTTACACTGTACTCCGGATATTGTATTTTACTTATTCATTTTTCATTGACAGCCTCCATGATGTGTCGCATAGACTTTCCTTCTTTCTCAGCAGCTGCCTTGATTACGGCCTTTGTCCCTTTCGGGACTTCCATTTTCAGCTGTTCGTAATTCGCTTTGTTATATTCTGCGTTCGCGCTGATCTTATTTTCTACCCACCCCACCTAGATCCCTCCGTTCTTATCTGATGCTTCCATTATAGTATAGATTCGGGGTAAAGAAAAGGAGGGGCTTGCGCCCCTCCCTGCTCTTACTCCATATACTCAGCTTTTTCGCTTTCGGGCATCTCACTCACTTCGAAATAGTCTGCGATGTCGTCCCAGTTACACGCGCAACTCTCGTCTAAGTATTCGGGGTCGTATTTCTCCTCCGGGAGAATTTCCCATCGGAGCTCGTAGACAGGGATGTACCCATCCTCGTCCGGAGCGTCGTCTGGACAGAATGCCGAGGCTAGTAATATCCGCGCCCCGTACCCGTGAGGTAGGGGTCTTGCAGCGTGATGAACGTCTTCCCGTCATTACTCTTGTACATTTCCATTTTGTTTTCCTCCTCTTTCTTTTGGGCTTTCGCCCTTAACTTTTATCTTGTCTATATTATACTATTGCAATAGTACTATGTCAATATTTTTGTTTTAGGTTTTCTCAAAAATTTTTCAACAAAAGAAAAAGCGAAGACTTTTTATAAAGTTTCCGCTTTCTCTACTATGTTTATTTATTTTAATCCACTCGCCCAATCGGATGAGACAGGTATAGTATAGCAATTATCCTAATATTGTCAACAAAAATAAGCCCCAGAGCCGAGCCCGCGATGAATTACCACCCGCGACGTTATACATGATCGTCGCGCCCTTGTAGCGCGAGCCGTCGAAATGAGCAAGGGCTCCAAATCGCCCTTGCTCATATCCGACGGTCATGAGTGCCTTGCCGTCAATTACAGATGCCCCCACTTCGACGTGGTGATCTTTTGCGCAGGTTGATCCTATACATCAACCTTTTGTTCTGCCGGCGGCAGGTCTTGTCCATCCTTGTCTTTAACAATCGGTGACAACGGTGCGGTCTGTCTTTTTCCCGCGCCGCCATAGGCAGAGCCGCATCGTCTGTGCGTATCTGCCGCTCTACCACTGTTGCCGCCCGCTCCACCGTCGGGGCGGTGACGTAGTAGGTTGTACTTGGTGCTTGCCCACCTCGCTGCACATCTGCAAGTTTCCGCTGCAGGACATCCGCATTCGCGCGCGCGAGATGTCGAGCTGATTCCGCAGCGCTCAACATCCTGCGTCTCTTCCTGTGCCATGACGGCAGGGTTTTTCTGCTGTCGCTTGATCTGATGCAGAGTGTCGCCCAATGGCGTAGGCGATGCCGACAAACAGGAGACACAGGATCACCAGCAGAGCTGTTTTGTGCTCTCTCACAGTCTGTTTGACTCGTTCGAGCATGTTTTATCCCTCCCACACGCATTATGCGTAATCCGTCACCCCGCGTGCAATCGCGCGGGCGAAATCATCCTGTCTGTCTCTCAGTAACGCTTCGTCCTCCTCGTTGCTGATAAAGGCAAGCTCCACCAAGACAGCGGACATATCCGTTGCATGGAGGACGGTGAGCTCTGGACGCTCTTTTCCAGCCGCGATCCACGGTGCCGAGGGCTGTCTACGATCTGCCTCTGGATACAGTCAGCGAGACGCTCGGCGCGGCCGCCCATGTTGTGCACTGAGCGTCTCCGTGCCCTGTGCGCTTGTACTGCCCGCGCTGTTGCAGTGGATTGACACAAAGATATCCGCCGGCCACTGATTCGCGCAGTCGCACACGGAACAGTCCTGCCGATCGGCATAGTCACTATCCCAGTTGAGATTGTCGCTCTGCCAGCTACGCACCTCATAGCCGACAGCTTCGAGGTAGCCTTTACGAGTTCCCCGACCGCCGCCGCTACGTCGCACTCACGCAGTCCCTGTGATGGGGCTCACTGCACCGCTGTCATGCACAAGGTCATGCCCGGGATTCAAAAATACTTTCATTTGTCATTCCTCCTTTTCCAATGCCGCTTTTGCGGCGTGCCATTTCGACAAGTGCCCCGCCTCGTCAATCCCCGAGCCTCCATATTTTTCAAGAGTGAAATGAACTCAGTGAGCGATAGATACCCGATGACAAGTGTCGCAGCAAATGCGGGCGCGTGTGCTTTGAGTAGAATAGTCAAGCATCAATGCCGCCGAGACGACACCGATGTAGGGTGAGGATTTTTCGGCACAAAACGCTTACGCACGATGTCACTCTTGATATAGCCCGCACGACGGGCTTTCTTTACGTTCCAGAACGCCCGCCGAGAGACGGCTGATCTGACCCCTCGTATCAACGAGGTGCTGGCGCGAGCGCAAAGCCACTTTGTCGCAAGGTCAAGACAGACCAGTGCAACAAACGCCGCGAAGATCTGTGCGTGATCTTCGTAAGCGATGGTAAGAGCAACGGACAAAGCCCACCTTTCGCACCCCATCCCTCCGTAAGACGCTGAATAACCGGCATAAAATCCATGCGTTATCTCCTTTCCGGCACAGAAAAAGCCGCCATGCGATATGACGGCTTTTTCTGCGCTCTGTCATTACCCTACGTCGTGTGTGACGACCCACTCTGCGACTTTCTCGCGGTATGCCTCCCGGTACAACGCGCAGATTCTTCGATTATCCTCCGGGGACAGAGCAAATTTCCCACCCTGCACAAGGACACCATAAGCGACGACGATGTGGCTGTAGATTGTTGCTGCCATTGTTATTTTCCTCCTTTTAGTTTTGGCAAGTTCTGTCTAGGCGCCGCGATGCAGCTCTGCATGTCGATCATACCCTCCACTGACGGCAAGCTCCGTTTCGAGCACGTTTGCCGTCGGTTCTTCGTTTGCTTTCCACTGGCGGAGCCGGAGGGCGCGGAGACAGGCTTTCCCGTCTTAGTGTCGCGGATGTAGCCCGTGCCGTTGTCGCCCATGCCCCGATTTCCATATAGTGCTGATAGTCCTCCTCAGTGATAGAGATGTAGCCGTCGTTAATGTATTTCTGTCGCTCCTCGTCGCTCGTATAGTGGACGCCAGAAAGTACCGTTGCGATTCGCACACCTTGCGCGTCAAATTTAGATAATATGTCCACAATATACCTCCTTACGCTCTTCCCAAATGCAGCCAGCGGACGGTAGCGCCGTATGGTGTGCCCGATGTTTTCGCCGCACTTATAGTCCCATACTCCCTATATCAACAGCTGCAAAACTGAGTCGGAACTTCGGCTGAGTTGACGGTTGCTACCATCGTCAGATTTCTTGCCACCTCGACGGAAGCACCACTTTTACTTTGCCTGTCCCGGCATCGGTCAGTGCCGTTCCCATTGGATGACAAAATTACCGAAAAGGCTGCTGAAACATACATACCCGTTCGCTTTCAAGATTGTATCGTACGCCAAGTTTCGGCAATACTCCCCAAGGATGTCTCCATCGCTGTTTTCACCCACCCGATCGTCGCGGGTTGTGCATCATTCTCTCCTCCGCCGATCACTTCGAGCGTTTTGACAGCCACTTTGTCAAAAATGCACTACCCAGTGCTTCTTTTTCCGTCCTGATGCTGCCTTCTCCATTCGCACGCGGGACGTAGTTTTCTGTTGCCATGTGTCACCAATCCCTTTCTTACATCGCTTTTGGCATGATGTTGCCATCTTCGTCCAGCTCGTAATTGACGCTGTAATGCGGCTCTGCGGTCGGCATGATGCCGCCGTCCTCGTCGATCTCGAACATGTCCCCATCGATGGTGTAGAGCCGCTTGACGCGCCAGACAACCGTCACCATCCGTGACGCTGTCCCCGAGATGCACGCCACTCAAGTCTTGCAATGTCGTCGCTGTGGTACCCGCCTGCACGCATTCAGGCTGCAGGTCGTGGCGCTGCAGCTGTGTGTCGTAGAGGATGTCCCCCATCTCATAGCGCGTGCTGCGCCGCACAAGTCCCGCGCCATCAGCGAGCATTGCCACGTCCACCAGTCCCGCAGGGTCAATCCGCACTTCGATATTCGACGCATTTGCGACGACGATGTGCATCGCGTACGTTGCAGCCTGTTTCAGGGCGGCAGTTTTCGGCAGGATGGATTCAGATTCGGATCAAGCGAGATCATATAGAGGATTTCGCCCTTGTCGGGATCCTTTGCAAAAGCCCCCACTCTCTCGCGTAGAACGCCGCCGTGACATTGGACGATGAGATGATACCCGTTACGGTGCATAGCCATCTTTGGCGACGATGCTGCTAATACCGAAAACGGCTTTCGGGCCGACGAGGTCGGTCATGGTCTCGATTGCGTCCAGTCCTTCCGCGCCGTCGCCGAGCTTGATCTTGGTCAGCTCGAGTTTGCACAGCCCTGCCTCGACTTTGATCTGGAGGTCGTTGCCCGCTTTTGTGAGGCTGCCCCTATCCAGTTTGCCATAACTGCTCCTTTCTAGGTCTGTGTGACCTCAAGCACCTTGTGATGCTTTCCTGCACCGCCCGCATAGAGCGCGCCATCCTGACGACGCATCCCGCAGCATGCACGGTAGACCTCGTAGGTCGTATGCGTGGAGACTGCCGCGCCGATGTGCCGCCCTCCCTGCCGTCGCGTCCGTGATCTCCGCCGGGCGTATCGTAGGTCGTGTGATAGACGGGCGGCGGCTAGGTACGCCGTGTTGTGCGTCTCGCGTCGGAATCTGAGTTCATCTAACCATGACCGCACATTCTTCGCCGCATTGACAACGGCAAGCAGCCGCGCCGTATCATCTTGCGTTATATTTGGCGCGGTCAGAAGATCAATTCGAAAATGATATGGCTCGCCGCCATACTCAAAACCACTCACTGACAACCCCCTCCTTGAAAACAGTCTGCACCATTTTCTCAACCGCGGCTTTTGTCCCCTTGATACGATGCTGTGCAATGGATTCGCAGACAAGCCGACGCTTTGTGTCAATGCTCATAGACGGCTCATAGAAATCAACGTGCCACTGCCACGCAAGAAGATCAATGACCTCCGACGAGTTCATCGATGCGCGGCAAAATCAGTGCATCTCTTGTTGCTGCTGTGACTTTTTGCAGTTCATCATCCAGCGCCCGCGCTGTCGCATAAATCTGTGCATCGGCAAGGAGATTCTGCGGCAGGATGTCTAAGAGTGAGGTGCTCTGTAATTCTTTACTCATCCTCCAATCCTCCGAAGGTCACCTGATTTGATTGGCAACGGCGACTTGGTTCTTTCGGTTTCGCAAAATACGGGCAGCTTGATTTCTGCCCGCTTCACACCCGCCTCACGCAGGCGATAATAGAGTCCGTCGGATTGATGTCCCGCCCGAGGCGTTCTTTTGCCAGAGGATAAGTCCCGCACCGCATCTCGGCTCGTTTCTGTATCGCTGCCGCCTCGGTTGCATCGCGGCGGTCGATGTAGTAGACGGCGTCAACGTTATACGTAACGGGTGCGGGTGCTTTGACGGTCACTTTATCGGTCAGCGGTCGGATACTCGCATCATTCAGCTTTGCTCCGACGAGCGCAATGATTTCCTCCCCGGCACTATGCCGCCTCTAAGCAGTACGCTATACATCGACCTCCCCGGCGGGTGTATGTACGTACACATCCGCGATGAGAGCAGATGCGCTTTTGGCATGATACGCATAGGCGAGCGATGGCCCCGCCGTGGGAGAACTTTTCCGTGCCTCGTGGATACGTTCACGATAGCTCTCATCATCCTCCGTATCCGCACCGCCCTCCGTCGTTGTCGTGCTGTTTGCCGATTGGAGAAAAAGGCACAGGGGTCGACAATAGTCTTGAGTTCGCCCGCTTTATACCCGTTCCTGATTACTCCTGACATCGTACACGTCGCCGTCCCGAGCTGATATCTCCCTTGCGGGAATCGTGACCGCCGTATCCAGTGCAAACATTATTGTCCCCCGCCGTCACGCGCATCCCTTTTCGGAATCAGTGTCACCGCTTCGCGCGGCGCAGAGAGCATCAGCTTCACGTCGTATGTGCGGACGCCTCGCCGATCCGCTCAGTACCGACGAGCGCGCCGAGATGGTCGAGATAACTCGTCACCACAGGCGGCAAGAGATTCATCTTTGCCGCAACGTCGATGATTGCCCGCTGCTGAACAATGATCAACTCTACCCCCTATCAGAAAAGACGCAGGGGATCCGCGCGTGCAAGTTTTCGATTCAGCAGACCTTCTACCGTTTTTAATCGATGTTCGATTCGATGAGCTCGGGCGACCGCTCTGCGAACGACAGATTCGGCATATTATGCAGATTCATCTCTCAGCCTCACTTTCACAATAGGGCGTCAGCACGCCCTTCTTTACCGTCGCCGCGATAGTCCACGCTGACAACCTGCGCCTGTGGTTCAGCTAACGGTACAGCAGCGACGATCATATTTGTATAGCGTGCCTGCGCTGCAGGTATCGGCAGATCGACCAGCTCCCCCGAGATGCCAAAATCACGATCCATCGGGACGACTCTTTGAGCGTAGTGAGTACTGTCCGCACATTTTGAAGAATTTCCTGCTGTCTGGATGATGGCAGCAAAGTCTATTGCGCCGACTTCCCGCATCACATCATAGGTCATGTTGCCGTACCTCCTTCCTGCGCTGCATCATATATGACAGGAACGTATTCTTTCAGTGTCACTTCCACCTCGCGATACGAGGATCCGCCCGCCATGGTCAATACGTTCCGCGCTCTCCCCGACACTCAATCACCCATGCGCGCCGATCGGCGTGCTGCCAAAGACGAGACATTGCTTCCCTTCTCACAGAGTTCGCGCAGCCGCTCTGTCTCCTTTGCGGGCGACACACCGAGCTCCACATGAAAGGTCGCGGAAAATGTGATCTCTTTCTCCGTCCGGGGCAATATACTCCAAAATCGGCTTTTCCCCGATTCTCCCATGCGACGCGAAACGCGCCTGGTCGAACGCCGATAGTCACGAAAGGTGCGCACCTCATCCGTGGATACCGTAAAAGACGATGTCCCTGAGCGAGCCGATCTGCACGCCCCGAGAGAGCCACGAAAAAGCGGCTGCTGAGATCAGAGAGAATGTTATTTCGCAGATTCAGCAGACGTTTTTCCGTCTGCTTCTTTTATACGAGCCTAATGCGTTATCCAGAAATGACATACTACCTCCTCACAAATACATTTCCGCTCCCTCGTCGTGCGTTCTCGACTGCCCGCACGACTGACACATCGTTGCATCCCCGGATGGGATCACAGGCTGCCTGTTGCAAAATACGCTTGCGTGCCTCAATACCGCGAACGTTCCATCATGCGCACCAGCGTCGGTCCTGTATCATTCAGACGATGAGCTCCCCGTCCATTGACAACACATTGCCGCTGGTTACACTCACTGTTCCCGACCGCCCGTGCAGCATGGCAGGCCTTTATCGCACGTGCTCGTCGTCGCATCACCGTCTCACCGCCGCCGGCATCAGCCTCACCTCCCAATTCAGCGAAATTGTCTCGCCCGTTGATTACCACGTCACCTGTGCACTGATCGTCAGCCCGCCCGCGCGCCAGGTCAAACTTATCAAACGAGCCGTCGGCAACCATCGCGGCGCTCATTCACGCTGTCGCATTCTCGCGCCCGACGCATAATGTGCCGAGTGATCCATCCCAGTGAGAAATTCTTATCGCTGCGTCGAATAGACACACAACCTGCTCGCCGATATCCGGCAGCCAGAAGTCACGATTGACCTTCCCGCCGCGCGTAAGAACAGGTAGAACAGGCGACGGCGTATCCTTTTCCTCAAAACACCACGCGCGCTGCACAGTCGGCAGGAATCACCTCACCGACAACACCGACGCGCACGATGTTTCGCATCGCCTTTAGCATCCATCAATCACCTCCCAGCTCGATTTTTCGATGTACCCGCGATCGCATGTGAACTGCGCACGATGAGATATCCATCGTGACATGGAACTTTGAGCATGACTGTGTTGGACGCAAGCGCGAAAAATCGCCCATCATACTGAGGGATACCGCGACCTCAAGGTTCTTCATGCAGCTCTTTTTGGCGAGCTTTTCCGCCTCGTCGACGCTCTCCACTTTTCATTGACTTCCAGCGTTCGTCCTTCTGCACGATGCGGATCCGTAACGTGCAATCTGATGAGCTCTCCTGCGCCGTTCTTATATTTCACATGACAGGCGCGGTAGATGCTAGGAATCGTCATCCGACAATCGAACGACGCGATATTATCCCGCCCTCTGTGATCGCCGCGACCGGGTCGGCGTTTTATTTTGAGATGTCGAACACGACAATCGTCCCATTGCCAGACCTTGATGGCAAGCCCCGCATCCTTGCATATCTTTTGCAGAAAGGCGAGGTCTGGTTTCCTCCGACTGCTCCGCGCGGTCAATGATCGGATCGTCGGCGCGTCATAGTAGCGCTGCATCGACGCCCCATCCGCTACGTCCCGCACGATGCGGAGAGTTCGCCTCCCACGCACGCGTGCGCTCCCACGCCGCGCAGGTCAGTGCTATTCGGCACCGAGATCAGCTTTATCTTCGCCTCATTCGTGGACCCCGTATTCGTGATCTCACTCGACTCAAACCTTCCGAACGGCAGTTCACGGTTATCCCCTCATATTCCCAGTCCGACACCAGATGCCGATGTCCATGATTGCCCTCACGTTCCGGCAGCCAGTCTCCCTGCCAGAGCTCTTTCCTGATCTTTCCAGCGTGATCTCCTGCGCTGTCTGCCTCCACCCAGTGACCTCGCGCACAGAGAACGACTTTGAGGAAATGCCGCGATATCCCGTGATATGTCCACATTGTCATAGGTGCATCGGACCTTGCCCGCCGCGCCTTCATGCTCGACCTCCTCCACGGCGGCAGATTCTTTAGTGCGCCCTGTCTGAATTCAGGGAATGGCCAGCACTGTCTCGCCGCAAAGATCCCTCGTATGCACATGGACGCGATTGGCATCCATCGCAGGTCAACATAGACGACAATCCCCATCTGTTCGTGGCGATAAGATCCCGCGTATCGCCGCTGCGTGCGGCGTCTCTAGCCAAAAGTCAGACGCCCCTCTCACGCCGATAGTTTTCCATCTGCTCGGCAAAGCGCGCTGTACCTGCCGTCCTGCATCCATCACCGCTCGTTTGACCTTCTCCGCGCAGTATCCTGCTGAAATTCAGCGTAATCGAAATCGGCGGTGCACCATGGCAGGTTCCTCCCGCCGCGCCCGACAACGGAAAGAGATGCGTGTCGCCCGCGTCTCCGCCGACGACCGAGGATTTCGCCCGCCTTGCGCCAGAGCCCGATCGCACGCGGCGAGCTGTCCAGCGGAATCGCCGCCTCGCGCTGTCCTCTGCGGAAGGTCGTACAGAACGCGCCCTTGCGATAGATACCGCCACGCGCATTCGCGGCGGATTTCCCGTCCGCCGCTCCCACCATCACTGCTGACGAAGTCTTTCACATCCCTGATGATGCCCGTCACAGTGTTCTTTGATTCCGCCGAGGATCCTGCCCGCGACATTCGCCAGTGTCCCAAAGATGCTGCTGAATATCTCCACGATGCCCGTCCATGCGGTTGTCCAATCTCCCGCGAAACACGCCCGTGATAAAGGTGATAATCCCCGTAAGCACGCCGACAAGCCCGTTGATGATATCTACGATGATACCAATCGTCGCTGTGATGACACCGACGGCCACATTTCGCAAAAACGTGATAATTGCAGGCGATAGAACACCGCCGAATATCTAGCGACCATCATGCCAATGCGCGATGATCGTGTCAACGTCCCACTGTGCTCCGCAAACGCCGCACTCACCTGAGCGAACGCCGCCATAAACGTGCGCGTGCACGCGATGTGCTGCCACCGTATCCGCAAGCGTGGGTAGGCCGCCTCAGGCGGTCATAAATACCGCTGCATCGATGCCCATGCACTCGCACACGCCGTCTGGATCCGTGCTCCATAGCCGCACGAAGAACGGCTCCCACCTTATCCCAATTGGCGTAGATGAGATACGCGTCGCCGCAATCGCCATAAGGGCGACGCGCAACGGGGAAAAACACTGCATCGCCATCGACGCTCTGCCAGACGGATAGGATCGCGTCCCGAGCATGCGGAAATGCCGCTCCTGCCTTTCCAAGTAGCGCCCAGTCATACTGAAATTCCGCATCATAGTCAGTATGCGCAGACCCGCCGCTTCTGCGCTCTCAACGATTGCCAGCGCTGCGCTATCGTTACCAGGTGCTGCCGCCCAGTGACATACGACGATCATGCGGGCAAACGCAACCTGCGCGCCATTGACACCGATCATTACCCCGTACGTATGAGCATTCCTGACATCCGCCCACGCAACGCCTGCAGCCTTGCATAGGTTGCCGCACATCTGCGCGCCAAAGCGCACGATACGTTCCTGCACTCGACGCCGCATTGATTGCCGCCATCGCCCGCGCCGCGCCCACGTTGCCGTGGTCACAGCTCGCTGCCTACTAGCCGTCTCTCTGTTGTCAAAGCAGATAGAGCCGCATGGATGCCGCCGCATAGTTATACACTGCCGAGGCGAGCTGAAGTCCTTCACTGCCGCTAACTAAGAGCGACAAAAGCCGCCCCTGCTCTCGACAGCAGCTTTCGTCAGCCCCTCATGTTCTTTTGACCCATGCGGAAACTGACGCCGCCGCATCTGTCTCTATTTCGCCACATCTGCAACAGTCAGGCAGAAAGAGTGTCCGATGGAGATTGCTAGCGCCCTCACGGCGGATTGAGCTGGACGATAGCGCCCTTCGCATTATCCATCATGACCGCCGCCATCTTTTTCGGCTTTCGCCGTCGCAGTGTTCCATCTGCGATACGAGGTCATTAAACACCTCGGGACCCGCATCCAGCACATTCAGCCAGCCTGTCGCCGCTTCTGTGCCGAAGATCATCTGCATATAGGCGAGTTTCTTCACTGGTCAGCCCCTGCATTTTCGCACGCAGTTCCTGTAATACGGCAACCATTTTGCGCGAGCCTTCCCGGCGATGTTGTCCATGTTGATGCCGAGCGAGGCCTAATGCCGCCGATGTCTCCTGATGCTGCGCGGATACAGTCCGACAGCGATATGCCGAGCCCTGCATTGCCTTGCTCGCCTTCTTCGGCGGGACCCGCAAGTCGCATGAATCCCGCACGCAGGGCGGTACCCGCCTCGCGACGCCTTGACGCCCGCATTCGCCATGATGCCCGTGAGCGCCGCTGTCCTCCATCGTCGCACCATAGGCGCGCGCAACGGCGCGGCATATTTCATCGTCTCGCCGATCATCTCGACATTAGTATTCGCGCGTCGCCGTGACGGCGACACATCCGCCATGGCGATGCCTGATCCGCCGCAAGGCCGAACGCCGTGAGGTCATCGGAGACGATATCCGCCGCGTGCGAGGTCTGTTCCTCCGGCGGCGGCGAGGGCGAGCAGTCCGGGCATGCCTCGCGATGATCTGCTCTGTATTCCATCCGGCCATACCGAGATAGCTCATCGCCCTCCGCCGACTGCTGCGCCGTGAACTGCGTCGTCTCACTGAGGCGGCGTGCCTTCTGCTGTGAGTCGCCCGATCTCATCTGTATTGGCGCGCGTGATTGCCTGCACTTTCGACATAGCGGCCTCGAACTCTTGCCGCCGTCTCAACGACGCCATAGATCGGTGCGGCGACCATCCCCGCCATAGCATCGGCATTCCTGAACCCCGCTTTTGCATTGGCGAAATTCTCCCCTGCCGCCGCTTTCGCCGCCTGTGCATTCCGCAGTCGATCGGCAGATGCTTTCGTCTGTGCCATCTCCTGCCGCAGACGGGCGAGAGTGCGAGCGGTACTCATCGGCACTCATGCCCGCCGCGCGCATGCCCTGCCGTGCGCGCTCCATCGCCGATTGGTACTGGCTCTGTGAGATTTTTCCCGCGTCGTATCTGTTGCCGGATACGGTCAATCTCGCGTGCGTATGCCTTTACCTGTCCCTCATGATGCCTCGCCAAGCTCGTTCAAGACGTTGCTGCTCTGCTTTCAGATAGCGTGTGTTGTCGCTCTCAGTCTGCTGCATGGCAAAGAGAACCGCGATTCATCGCCGTCACCGAAACGATGCGTTCATCACCGCGCCGATCGCAAACGAGATGGCAAATATTTTTCCTACCTGCCACAAAAATCCCCTCTTTTTCGGCTATAATAGATTTATCAAATACGACAAGGAGAGTGATCCCAAATGTTATGATCCCATTGTCTTTGTCATTTGCAATGGTCACTGCAGTAGTATGCCGTTTTCGTTCATCTCTTCACTTGCGGCTGTATGGAGCAAATTCAACTGACTGTCTGTCTTGATTTTTCCTTCGACTTCCTTCTTGTATTCTTTGCTGTACATGAAACGGCATAGCCTTAAAAGATGATTTTTCAGGGGACGTCATAGCAACGCAGAGGCAGCGGCTTATGTCGCCGCCTTTTTATTCCCCTGCGTGCTCTCATCCTGCCTCGATCACATCCATCCAGCGACGCAGCCTCTGAGTGTCTGCCTCGCCAGTAGTCCAGAGCCCGCCTCGCGCAGGGCAAAGATGATCTCCTCAGCTGTTGCGCCGGGTCAGCCTCGCCCAAAGACTGCAATAAAAAATTCAGCGTCCCTGTAATGACCGCTGCAGAGTGCGCAGCTTCAGCTTGCGGATCTCCTCGAACGGAACACCCATCGCCGTCGCCGCGAGCCGCGCGCGGAAATTCGCGCTATAGACGATGTCGGGCGTCGGATCACCCGTCATGCGGCAGGCGCGTTCTGCGTTGATGAACGCATTGAATCCAGCTCATCCAGACGGTTTCTCGAGCCCGTGAAATCGAGTTCCTTCTGTCCTCGACGATCCCGCCGTTCCATGTTCTCTTTCTGTCCATGTCATATCCTCCTTAAAAATTGAGATCAAAAACCCGCCCATTATTGAGCGGGTTCGCGATGAAGTTGTTGTTTACCGCTGATTGCGCTTGCGGCGGGCGCGCTCCATACGCTTAGCTCATGATGACGCCGAGCGTATAACTGCGCATCATCTCCCAAACATCGATCGGACGGCTCTCATCAATCAAGCTGTAAATCTCTGTCATCGCTATCATCATCTGAAGAACGGATGTCCGAGCAGTTCTGAGCGTCGTCATCAACTACGCCGCCTCCCGTCCGAAAAATCTTTTCAAACACAGGATGACGAACTCGTAGTATCGCCATGTCTCGACTTCCTTTGACGCTGTGCTCGGACTCTGCTGTAGAACAGCTTGCCATATTCGGGCGTCTTTCAGCTTGTGCGCGTTCGCCAGCTTGTCCGATCTTGTTTGCGGACACGCCGAACATCACACCGATCTCCGTTGCGGAGTAGGTCTTGCGCTCGACTTCCCTGCATGGCAGAACAGGGAACGCCGCTGTTGAGTGCTCTGCGGACTTCGCCTGCAGGATGTAGCGGTACTCGGGGATGTCGATCTGCGCGGCGATCTTTGAGATACTGGTTCGATCCACGCACACGCGCGTTCAGCATACGGGCTTTGAGCTCCGCCCTTGAACCCGCTGCGTTCTTTCGGGATGGTGCTGTACGAGCCGGTCTTGCGTGATGGAGGGCAGGACTTCCGATGTGACCCACCGCTTGAAACTGCTTTCGCGGCGGGAGCTTTTCGAGAGAAATGAGCAGAGACAGCCCTGATTCGTTGATGATGGCTGCTTGATGGTTCTGACCAGTCGTGAAACGACGGGGTACGGCTTTATCCTCCTCGTCAACGTGCGTACGCATAGCCTGATCTCGATTCTGCGTAGCCCAGAATGTCCGCAACATCCTTGCCGACGAAATACGGCTCTCCATCCTTCACCATCGTCCGCACTCTGCCGAACTCGGTGTTCTCGAAAAATCTGAATCTGCTTTGCCATTATGTAATTCTCTTTTTCCTCCCGAAGAATCATGCTATAATGGATTTAGCAAATCCTTCGGGGTTTGTTCTAGGAACGGGTTTTGCTGTTCTGGTCGGCGGACGAAACCCCGTTCTATTTATTTGCTTTTAGCCTGTCCTCTACCAGTTTTTATCCCACGTTTTCCAGCACGTCCGTCCGTGTTGTCTCTATGAATGCTGCACAACGACGCTAGCTCCGGATTCATCCTGTATGAGCCATGTCTAGTTCGTACATTTTGAGGGTTTACTGATTTAGGTCTACCTATTCGGCTTTATTTCACTTTCACTTTTTGCAGCCTAATACTATTATTATATTATCTACGGGGCAAAAAAGTCAAGAGGTTTTGAAAATTTTCTGTCCGACCACAGAATTTCAAGAAAAGCACTCTGCGTTATGCAGCGTGCTTTTCTCTAGTCGAGATTCATCACATGCGCGGCGCGTTCGGGGTCTTTTGAGGATGCGGAAAACTCCTTGATGATTTCCCATTCTCACTCATAGGCGTAGCGTTGTTGTTTGCGGACGCCCCGCTTCGTTGTGCCCTTTTTGGGCGTCCCGCCCTCACGAGTGCGTTGCCGCGCCCACCCTCAGTCATGCTTCTTTTACGTTCTTGTAGAACGCTGTGACCGCAAGGATGAGGGCAACGATCGAGATAACGAGTGTGACTTCGCATTTTGTCGATGTGGACGATATAATATAAGTATCTTCCCTGTAGGGAGGGGTTGCCCTCCCTAGGCTGGGATTCTTCTCAGCCTTTACTTAGCCTTGTAGAGCATGATGATCGCTGCTGCATGATTGATCACCGCTGTTACAAGGCTTATTATTTTTCCTCGTCCACATCACCAATTCCTCTTTCTATGGTTTCCATTATCACCCTTAGATTATTTGTCATACATTTTATCAAACTTCTGGTATATTCGCTTGATTTTCATAAATAAAAAGACAGCATTGCGCTGTCTTGTGGTATAATCCTCCCGAAAAGGAGGTGTTAAATGGAGCAGCATCCGAACGGAGAAAACCTCACTTTACAAGGGACAATGCGACCTCAGTGCCTAAAGAGAAGGTAGAAAAGGCGAAAAGAGGAAGCGAAACAGGTACAGCAACAACAGAAGAACAGTAGCTCGGGACCAGCCGCATGTTGCAAGCGTGCGGCTGGTTTTATTTTTGTGCTGATTTCCTGATGACCAGATTGTTCTTATAGTCTATGTACGTTCCCTCATAGTGCTTCGGCTTACCATTCTCATCCATATATGCCGAAATGCAATCCTCCGCATCAACAATATGCATCTCCCCACGTGCGGCAAACATACTTCCCAAAATCCCCCTTGCAAGCAACTTGCCATCTCTATGTATCTCCACCCAATGCACGTCTCCGTCATTGAAGATGATGTCAAACACAGATTTGTCTAGGTTTACCGCATTTTGATTTGGAGGTTTTCCTAATATAGTTTATCGCCTTCACATATTGCGGCTTCAAATACTTCCAAGTGATGCCGGCATGCATTGCCGTTATGATCGCGCAGACGGCATATCTCACAATGTTGATCGGTGTCGAAAAGAAAATATACGGGTCTTCGACACCGCCCCCCATGTATAGGAGAATAACATACACCGTCTGGAATTATCGCCATGTTGTATAGCAAAGATTCCATGACAATATGGAATTTGTCTTTTTCCAATATGCGATCCTCAACATGTCCATAGGTCAAACGAGCCGGCACCCAGGCATGACAACATGCAGCAACGCGATATAGTTTTGCCATAGGCAGCCGCCTCCTTCACATACTGATTATATCACCGCTCTACCTTTCGGAAAGACCGCTGGCTTTCGTTTACAGACCCAGTGCCTTACGCACGTCCGCGAGGTAGTCGATGCCGTCGATGAAGTGAATGTAGTTCAGCTTGTCGATTCAACCTTGCGTACGCCGTCAATGGTGACCCTTGATATAGGTCACCTCCAGCGTCGTCTTGCTGTCCAGTGGTCAGCGGGCTCAGCGAGCCGAGGTCGCCCTTTTTTCGCCAGCCCGCGAATGTTGACCTTGACTGCCTGCACCTTGATCTCGCCTGTCGCTGCGTCGTACTGTTCGTTCGCCCCGCGAAACTCAAGATCCTGGCGAGCGCATCGCGCGAGTTCGGTCACATCCTCACTGAGTGTGCGCCAGCTGATCTCCGTCTCCATGCTCTCTGTCTGCCCCGCGTCGGCATCTCGATCTCACCGCCGATGCCAGCGCCCTGAGATCGTCGCCGTCTTATAGCTGATCGACGGAGCGTCACATCCGCCATGCCGAGCTTTCGATTGCCGCCCTTGAACACCCTTAAAATTGATGAGCTTTGTCGCGGACGGTGTTCCCGCCCGCGAACCGCTGCAGGTCAAACGCGAATGCCTGATTCTTCATGTGCATCCCTCCTTTAGGAAAAACAGCGCCGAGATGTAGCCGGATCGTACTCCATCGACGAACTCATATCCGGGCGGGCGCAGGTGGGGTGAGGTAGACGTGAAAGCGGATGATCCCGTCCATCAGCCCGTCGTCGTGTTCTCATCCTCGCGGAACTCCACGCGCCCGCCGAGGAGCGCCCCTTTGCCGTGAGACCATTCAGCCAGATGTTTGCGCTGTCAACGACCGTCTCAATGAGACGCTTATTCGTCGGCTCATCAATCTTGCTCCAGAAATGTCGTGACAAGGGTATTTCCCCACCCAGTTTGAACATGCGGCGGTTGTTGATGAGGCTATCCTTCACGTCCGTATTGACGGATACGCCGCCGTGCGGTTGCCCCAGCTCTTCCAGCCGCCGATATAGTTGAGTGCCGTCACAACGCTCTGCCTGCTGAGATACGCCGCCTGCGCAGCGTTCAGGAAAAACCTCCGTCCCGTCGGCGGCACGCGCCATCCGCCCTGAATGGACTTATTCGACGGCGAGTAGTACGGACATCGTCATGCTCGACTGTCCGTGCGGTTCATGAGCGAAGCGATCTGCGGAGAGGTGATATTTCTCCCTGCCCTGCTTTACCAACGGCCAACAGAGAATGCAGTCCTTATCCGCAGCGCTCTTCTCGTTCTTCCACTTGCTCGCAGCGGTACGTTTTGACCTCATCCGACGGAATGTCGCAGATGGAAATAGCGTTGAAATGTCCACAGATGTTGTGTTCCTTCGCCCGCATGACCGCCGCCACATTCACATCATGCGACCAGCCCGGGCGCGATGATGATGCTGTGACGCCTGAAAGCGCGGAAAACACCCTCATCGATCAGCCTCGCCCCTCGGTACGGTTCGTGACCGCATTCACTGCCGCCGATGATATCCGTCGCCTTTCACCGCTGCCGGATCAAGAGCCGTGAGCTGAGGCAGAGATTCGCCGTCCCGCTCGGAATACCGCCGCCATCCATCGGCGTAATGACGACCTGCCCCGCCGCATCGTATGCCGCCGCATAATCCGTATTCAGCACGAGCTTTTGATGCGCCGCCGTGAGTTTTACCTCGCGTGAGAGCACGACAGGATCCGCCACCGTGACAATGCCGCCCTTCACATCCACCTGCCTATCCTGCACGCTCTTTTTGTGCTTTTCGGGGTCAAGGACGTTGACCAGTACAAGCGGCGCCATGTTGAAGAGCGCGAAATGCGTTTTGATCACCTCGGCGAGCGTGTGGTTCTCCCAGTCCTCCGAATACCCGAATGCCGCGACTGCTTCCTTGTAGGAATAGCAGAGAACGGGCGTATTCGCCGCTGCCGCAGTCTGTGCCAGATGAATCGGTGCCGTGCCGAACGCGACGACCAGCCCGCCGCTTGTCGCGGTCATGGGAACGAGGCTTGTTGCCTGTTCTCTCGTATATACGCCATGCTTATATTCCATGCTTAGACCTCCTTTTCCATCTCAGCCCATGCCAAAGCACAGCGGTGTGCCCTTTGCGCCTGACCCTCTTCCCTGTCCCTACTCAACTGCTCTACGGGGACAAAGAGCCGCGCAATATTCGCGTACTTTGCCCCCGCCTGCTCCACCAGCTCTTTCGGATATCCCCGATAGACCGTGTTGCATTTCAGCCCGTCGGTGAGGCGGTTCGCGCCGATGTAGACATAGCACTCTGCTTTGTCCTTCCCTCGGCAGAATCGGTGGATTCTGCTTTTTCGCTTCACGGGCTTTGCCGTCGGCAGTTCTCCCGTGATCTTCTTGTCCTCATCACTCATGTCATTCATCCCTTTCTATTCGATGCCAATCCGCCGCCATCTGTTCATTCGGCTGCGCAACGGTATAGGTGAGCGTCGCATAGCCAAACCAATACGGATACGGTTGATTTTCAATCGTCTCAAACTTCGTCGGCAATACGATGCGGAATCTCTTGTCGAGCTTACGGAAGATCAGAAAGACGTTGGCGCACCTGCTCCATGATGGAGAGCAGATCACGCCACGCCTCTTTATCCTCACCGTACACGCCGAACGTCAGCCCGATCACCGCCTCTGCACCGAGTTTATCCGGCTCTGTCACATCCTCCGTTTTCTGCCAGCTGACAAATGACCAGCGGATAGTAGGGAGTTGTCCTCAAATTCCTCATCCGGAATGTGCTGCGGGTAGACAGAGACTTTCTTATCCGCCTGTCCCTCCGCCTTCATCCGATAATTCGCCGTCGCCGCCTCGACTCACGGACAACGGCACTCACAAGCATCGCAGGTGTCATGATCGATACCTCATCAAGAATTGATCTACTTACGCTCCACTGCACCCGCTAGCGCGTTTGCAGGTGCTGCCATGTAGTCGCGGATGGTCGGGCTGCCGAGCATCTGCGGCACAGACGGTGCAAAGTTCTTGGCAATCGGCATGGACGCGTTGCCGCTGACGCGGTGAAATACGCCGACGTGCCCGCTCTGCATCCGCGCCTAGAAACGCGTGCGCGATTGTCCCGCCCTGACCGCGTACGACTTCACTGTAGAGGTATTTCCCTTTGGCGGTCGTTTCGCCGGGACACGGCTCAGCTAGCTTGAAATACGCGAGGTCATTCACGCGCCCGCGTGCGGAAAAACACGGCACCCTGTGCCGCGATAGGAGACGCGCAGTGCCCCCGCAATGCGTCTCCTTTGGAACGTGTACCGCTCCGTGATCTTCTGCGCTGCCTCGCGCTTTACGCCCTTGACTCGAACTCCGCACCGCCCGTTTTGAGACGGTCAACCGCCCCCGGAAACGCTTGGAGCATGTTTGCCGCACGCTGCAGGTCACGATCGTCGATCCCAATCACAGGAATCCACCTCCCGCACGAAACGCACCCAGGGTAATGGTCAGCATCCCCATATCCTCCGTGCACGTATCCACCGTATAGCGTTTGCCGTCCACCTGAAATTTGTCCCCTGCTTTTGAATGCGCGGCAAATCGACTGTCTTTACACAGACAGTCAAATAGTCGCCATGCAGGCCGTCAGGCGTACGCCGTCCGTCATGCAGCATGGCGTTTCGCTTTTCGGTCATATCCCCGAGACGACGCAGATGCACGCCGTTCCATCCAGATCATGGTGTTCGCCAAATTCCTCAGGGTTCTATAAAGACACGTGTGAGATCGGTGGCGACCTGCTCCTGAGCCCATCAGCCGATGCGGACAAGCGCCAACGTGCCCGCCTGTTCTTTTTGCCGCGATCACCGTGCCGGCGGGAACGGTGTTCGCCCCCGATGTGCCCTGTGATGGCATTCTGCGTCTTATCCCAGTAGACCGCATGACCGACGTCCAGCTTTTTCCGTCAATGCAGGAAGCCGAAACGCCCCGACGATTGTCAGCGTCCCGTCTCTCCCTTCGGAATCTCCGCGAGCGCGACGCCGATGCGCGATGCCAGCGGAACGATCTCCTATAGGCGACATTTGCCGTCGCCGTATAGTCGATGTTATCGCCGCGCTGGATGTACTCTGCTTTTGCCATGGTTCATGTCCTCCTTATTTCGCCTGTGCTCTTCTGAATGCCGCGATAGTCCAGCAGATTGACGCCGACGTCCATGCGAGATGCGCCACTTGATGCCGAGCGTGTCGAACTGCTCCGCGCGCTCCATCGTCGGCGTAAGGTTGCCGTTGAGGCTCGTGACCTCAATCGTCGGCGCGATGCCCGCCGCCGCAGCGAGATAGAAGGTCTTCTCATCCTCAAGCTCCGGTTCAGAAATGACCGTCATCTTATTCGCGAACGGGTTCGGCGTTGCGTTTGCCTTCGTCGGGTCAACCACCGAGCTGATCAGCTGCGCCGCCTGCACCTCAATCTCCACGGGGCGATGAGGAAGGCAGGCTGAATGTTGAGTGCTCTTCCCTTGATATTCTTCTGCTTCGCCATCGCCGCTTTCATCTTGGCAAGCCCCTCGATAGAGATATCTTCCGTGCAGAGGTTCTTGTGATCCGCATGGAAGAGCTGCGCGCCCTCCACTTTTCGGATTGCCCTGCAGCATCTTATAGACCATCTTGTTGATCATGCGCCGTGCCGCCGCGCCGTAAATGGCAGGAAGCTGCTGCAGTGCGCCCATGTCGTCATTGATAATCGCCTGACGCGTCAGGGAAAACATACGCCCGTAGGTTGCGATGCTCGTCTTTGCTGCGCCCTCGGTGACGCCGCCCGCCTTAAACTCACCGCTCTCGTTCAGTTTCTCCAGCGTGTCCGCTTTACTCAGACGGTAGCGCGTCGCATCCCTGAAGTCCGAGTGCTCCCCTGCGCCGTCCAGAGCTGATACGTCGTCGGTGCGCTCTGATACGCCTGCGCTATGCTCTTATGCGCGACATTCGAGAGGATGCCGGGGAATGCACCAGTGCCCGTCAGTGCCTCGCGGACAATCATCTCATCATCCATCGTGCGCATTCTCGCCCAGTTCGCGCTCCACGCACTCAGCGGCAAGTCGAATCACGCGCTCCCACGGCACCATCCGCCCCCGCCGCCTTGTTCTCGACCGTAAGCCCTGCACGCATGGCAAGACCATCCGTCGCCGCCGCGCGGAACTTGTCCATCTCATCAACCCTGCACTGTCACCGTCTGAGCCTTGCGCTCTGTGCCAGCTTGTCGAGGATTGCCGCACGGACAGCCCTCGACGCTCATACCGTCATTGATGATGGCGCATCATCCACGCCGAACTGACGGCACATCGTCCCGATTCGCGCACGCGGCACGCTCTCGGCGATCGCCGCCTGACGTGCCGCCTCCGCGTTTACCAGGGGCGCAGGCTGCGTCGCTTCGCGCTCCTGATCCTTGACATCAATATCATTCTTCTGCTCGTCCATGTTTCCATCTCCATTCTCAACATAACTACGTCCAACTCCTACCGTCGCATCGGCGGGTACGGACACAATCGAAAGCTCGTATGGCGTCCACCGCGTCGCAACCTCACACGGCCCCGTAAACCGCCCGTTACTGCTCTTTTGCTCCCGCCTCGACGTTTCTCCCACACGTCGACCGTATAGCCGACAGATACGCCCCGCAGCGTTCCTGAGCACACTTTCTGGTAGATGCGCTCGCTCTCTTCATCCTCGTCAAACTGAATCACCGCGCGCAGCTTGCGCGTCACCTCATCCAGCCGAACATCGAGCACGCGCCCGATCACGCGGTCACGGTCATGATTGAAGAGCACGACACCGATCTCCTGCAATCGGCTGAGGTCAATCGCCCTGCATCGTGTGAGAGGATTTCATCGCCGAACCATCGGCGGCACGGCTCTTCACTCGAAAGTGAAAGTCCGCCTGTCTCACATCGCCGCCATCCTCTTTCTCACGAATGGCAATAGCGTTCGTGTAGATATCACGCCGCTGCGGCTCATTCTTGTTCCTTACTCCCATCTGCATCCTCCTTTTCATCATCTGTGTTATTGACATGATTGCTCTGCGCTGCCTGGCACCGTGATCGGCGTCATGCACCGAGAGTTTCAGTCCCACTCGCCTCAGCAGTCCCTTTTCAGTGCCATCTGCCTCGCTGTTCGCGCCAGTCATAGCCGCCGCGCTCGGCGCACCACTGCGCGAGCGTCTTGCCGCCGTTCCGGATCGCCGCGATATCTGCACCGCACCTCCTTTGCGGGGTCAATCCACGACCAGCCAGGCGTTACCCACCCACATTTTGATACGCCGCGCGGTGTTCAAAATAATCGGGGATATCAAGACCGCCTGCCATGACGCAGAGATCCATCCATTCACGATAACATCGGGTCACAAAAGATGCGCTAGCTGAAATTCTGTATCGGCTCAAAGGTCTTGCGATCCTCAAGCATCCCCTGTCGCGCACTGAAAAACCTGACGTTGAAGTCACGGCTCGTGAGTTCGTAGGAAAGCCCAGTCCAGTCTGCAAGCCGCCCTATCGCCACATAGTCCCGCATTGGCAAGGCTGCGCGACGGATCTGCTGTCTCGATGCTCTCCCCGGGGCAAGATAATTCACCATGCCCGGCGGATGCTCTTTCAGTCGTTTTTCTCCGGATCGCCGCGATTCACCCTGACGCGCCCCGGGAAGACATTCGGCGCGCCCGTCTGCGCAGTGACGAACACGGAAAAGCACGCCGCAATACGCGCGGTGAGGGCTCCCGCATCAAGATAGTCCTGCGTGTCCTTGAGCCGCTTGATGATCGGCGCAAGGTCAGAGATGCCGCGTATCTGGTCAGGCGACTGCAGCGACCAGAGGTGGCGACCCGCGCAGTGGAACGCGGTCGGGGCTATATCACACACAGCCATCGGGGCTTTGCGGTCAATCCAATAGGCAAGCGGGCGCAATAATCATCCAGCTCCACGCCCGAGCGAATGACACTGTTCGTCTTTGGCGCGTAGATCATAAGCTGCTGGAGCAGGTCAGACTTACGACCGCAGTTTCAGGATGCCGCTTTGCGCGCGACCACCTTCTTGATGAGGATTTCCTCGTCAACGATCTTTTCGCCGAAGAAGCATCGCCTGCAGCCCTCAAAGGTCTGCTGTCCCGTAATGTCGAAGTTCTCCTGCCGCCGTCCACTCGTCGCTTAGCGTCTCGATGCGCCGATTGAGTGCCTCATCTCCCTGTGCGCAGCTTTGCGGCTTGATGCCCGTCCTGACCACGTTGCGCACGATGCCTCCGACGGCCGCGCCTGCGATATCACTTGACAGTGCTCCAGATACCGCGCCCGTGCGCTCTCGATGATGTCGCGCTGCGTCTTATCGGTGTTTTCCGTGTCCCGTCGATCGGAATCCATCCGTCTGAACCGCGTCACCTCACCCGCCTCGTAGGCGCGCAGGCTCGGCATAAAAAGGCGCGACTGCATCGCCCAGCGCGGCGAGATTGCCGCACGCTTTTTCAATCAGCGGAATCATAGCTGCCCATTTGGGCAAAGAGCATCCCCGCCATCCCTGCGCGCAATCTCCGCCTAGGAGCATTTCTCCCGCGCGTAGAGCGTCGCAAGATTCGCCTTTTGTGATCCGCCGTTGATTCGCGATGCTGTACTCTTTGCGCACCGCCTCAATCTCGCAATGGCCGCCCGCACCCGCTCCAGCTGTACTGCGTGTGTGTCCAAATGGTTTCACCTTCAGGTGATCAAAAAGCACCTTGCGCCATTTGCAAAAGTGCTCTATCGTCATCCACCGCCGCCCCACGCCGCTTTCAGTCGTTGTCTTTTCTTCCCGTCCGGCGGGCTGCTCTGTTCCTCTTCCATGAGGTAGCGCACGCCGATGATCTCGGCGGCGAGTGCGTTGTTCGTCCCACAGTCGAGGAGATGATTCGCCGCGCGAGCTGATCTTTTTCCCAGACCACGGAGACGCGCCCTTCTTTGTCCTTCTGGTTTCTACTCTCTGCTCGGCGCAAATCTGATCCGCGTATTCGCGCTCACGCCCTGTAGACGTTCCACGCTGCCGCGCCCCGCGTCAATCGTCATGCGCGAAGCGATGAAGTTTTTCATCCGATTCGTGTCCACTGACGTAGAGACGCAGACCGAATCCGCCGCCCGTTTATCCAGTATCGTCACCGAACAGCGGGACTTTCATCGGCAGACTGGATCCTTTCGACGGCACAGCACGTCCATGCGCCGGGCGCAGAACGTATAAACATCGTCCAGTAAGTAGCCTGAGTCGATGCACGCAAGATTGACGTTGCGTACGACTGCCGTTCATATCGGCGTAGTTGCGGATTAATGACCGTCTCAAGATCCGCCCAAGTCTCCACGCGCCCCCAGTCGACCAGCCACGATGTCATGTGCGCCCCATGCCCGCACGGCAAAATAGAAATGATCGAGCTGCACATCAATTCCCGCAGGTGAGTATCTGCGCCTCTCCGGCATCTCCCGCGCTCGTATGGCAGAGCCTTTTTCCATAACCACATCGGATTTTAGCTTTGCTGTTCTTGTCCTCCCACGGCTCGGCAGCCATGAGCTGATAAAGTTCATGCGAGGAAGCGCAGGCTCATCCTTGCTGGATATGAATTTCGCCGCGATATCCCCTAGGTCAGCCACGGCGAACAGAGAGAGTTCAGATGATAGGCGACCCAGTGCGCGCCCTTCGCCTTTATCTCGCTGCGTCCACTCACCCATGCGCAGCATGGCGGGCTTATGGCGGTCGTCGATGGCTCTCGTGGCAGTATTTGCACTCATAGTACGCCGCCATCCGTGCCTCTGTCTCATCCGCGCTGTCCGTCCACTTGATCTGACGAAATTCAAGTGTCTGCATCTCCCCGCAGTGCGGGCATGGGACATAGTATCGATACTGTATATCTGCCGTCTCCCATCCCCTGCCAGATGTTTCCTGTCTTGAGTGTCGGCGTGGAGACCTTGACGATTTTCCGATTATAGAACGTCTTTGTACGTCTCGGCGGCAAGCTCCATGGGCCCGCCTCTGCTCCCCGTCCATTTCTGGAACTTGTCGATCTCGTCGAAAAAATATACCGCACGGGACGACTGGAAAGTTCGGATCAGACTATTCGCCCCGACGAGGGCGATATACATGCCGCCGAGCGACAGCTCAAGATCTTTGCTCCCCGCTCGTCGAACTTATCCGCGAGTGCGGCGTCAGCTTTATCATCGGCTGCAGGCGTTTTCGCTCGTGAATTTTGCGAGCTTTTTCCGAGGGGTAGACAACGAGCATCGGTGCTGGATCCTGCGCGACGGCATAGCCGATCATATTCTCGCTCGGCGGCCGTCTTGCCGAGCTACGTGCCGGCACAGAATGTGATTTCGTAGATAAAATCATCGTTGAACGCATCCATGACCGCCCGCAGATACGGTGTCTTTGCTCGTAGTGCCATCGCCCTGGCGCGGCACTCATCGAGTTCAGACAGGACACGATATTTATCTGCCCATTCGGACACTGTGAGTTTTTCGGGCGGCCTTAGTATGGCGAGTGCGTCCATGATCCACGGCGGATAACCGAGCTCATTTTCCTTTTTTCTTCGTCCTGCCACGGTAAAGCCTCCCTTCCGCCATCTCCGTCAGCGCCTCTTTACACGCTTGTCAACCCTCTGCTTTTTGCGATCTCCGCCGCCTCCATATCCAGCGACGCAAGATTTGACGCGACCAGATGCCCCATGGAAAGCATGGATTTCTTGAGATTCGCGAGCTTTCGCGTCAGCTCGCGCGTCACCTGCTCGACCGAGATAAATTTTCCTTCCTGCACCGCAAGGCGGATTGCTTCCTGCTCCTTCTTTGATCTCCTTCAATGCCGCTTCTGCTTTGAGTTTGCGGACTTCGGACTATCCGTGTGACGCCCGATCAAACTTCCACTCCATGATCGTCTTGATGTTCCATTTTCCGCGTCCTGCTTTCAGTCGCCTTTTTCTCCCAATTTGACAAAGTCTCTCGGATACCTGGAAGAAATCGCAAGTGTCAGCCGTTGAGAAAATAAATTTATTTTCTTCTGTCACCACGCGCGCGCGAGCTCTTTTTCTCCCGCCATCCTTCCCCTCCTCAGGAAATGCCGAATTGTCAACCGCTCATTTCACGCAGACAAACGCCGCGACTCGCAGACCCGTGCGGCTTTCTGCCTTGTAGTACCTGCAACACTGGGGGTATCTCCATGAAAGAATCCACGCAGCGCAGCGCTGGCGCGTGCGTCTTGATCTCTTCTCCTTATCGCTCTGCCGCTGTCTGCGTCCGCGCTGCTTCTGCGTCTGTGTCCTCTTCTTGCTCCATGATCTGCGACAACGCAGATAGTCCTCGCCAAGTGTCACGCTCACCACCTGCCTGCTTAATTTCGCACGCATACAAAAAGGCGCCGCACCTGCAGCACCCTCGATTATCAGCTTATACATATCACAGGTCGTATGTGCAATCTATGCAAACTTTTCCGGCACCCTCAAATCTTTCCAACGCTTTCCCGTGCAGCCATAACACTGTTCGGAATCGCGTACCCCATCCTACCGCAATATACTCCCACGATTCGCCCTGCAAATAGCGGCGATGCAGCACTTCGCGACAACGTCCCGTCCTCTACCTGCTCAATCCGCTCCTTCGCCTCCTCGCGCATGGCAAGCAGTGCATCCCACTTCGCATTGACCCGCTCAGCGTATTTCTCAAGTGCGGCGATTGCATCCGAAAGATCACCGATGTGTGAGTTGCTGACCTTGTCCTGTCGTACTCGATCGCCTTGAGATTCATTACATCATCTCTTGCGCGCTGGTAATCCATCTCCGCACTCCGTAGATCACTCTCAGCATCGCGGATGCGTCTCAGATATTCTTTTGCCGTCATTCTGCTCTCCTCGTGTTGCGCTGATCCTCGCATTCCATCGCCCGCGCCATCATGCGCAGCGCGTACTCGCGTTGATGATATGACTGTCACCCGATCACCTGCAAGCCACATCGATAGATGGCGCAGAGCCCGTGCGGCGTGCTCCTTCGCAGGGATACTCCGCCATGTCTCGCCCGGATGCTTTTCTGCGCCTGCTGTGAGGCCTGTGGCAATCTCATTCAGCCACTCAAAATCAATGTAGCGGTACTCGTTTCTTTCTCCTCGTCCTGTGGATATTTCGTATCTGCCATTTTCTCGACCCTCCGATCACTCAGCCTATCCGGAATAACATCCGCAAAGCGCTCCTCCTCGAATCTCGATTCAGCGCTGCGATCACACCCGCCCGACGGTGCCGCAGAAATGAGTTCCGTGATCCACCTCCATCCGCAGGGGCGATACTTGCGTCTGGGCGCGCAAACGCACAGGAGCCGTGCGCTGACGGGAAATAACTCAACGAGATCGGAAAGCGCCGCGCGATCGAACGCTGCGTAAAGGTCTGCCCGTCTGCAACGTTCACCGCCTTGCTCGAAAACCGATAGCTCGCGTTCAGTTGTCACTGCGCGTATACGCGGTAAGCCCCTCCATGCGCCGCACCACAGCAGAGTCGCGATCATGCTTTTTCGCGTACACGTATCACCGACTTCATCGTTGCATGAAATTCCGTAAAGCTCATTTGCGCAGACAGATCGTATAGGGGCTCGCTGCCGATCAATCGGCGGCAGCAGCTTGTCATAGTTCGGCATTTGCAGCGTTCTCGCGCATAAGCGCTCTGTAAATCAAAGGTTCCTCTCTGCCGGAAGCATCCTCCACCCAGATGCAGCTGTACCGATTCGACGCATAGGCTCGCCCCTGCATATAGCGAATCACGCCCCAGGCTTTCGTCCCTATCCAAAGAATCTTCTTGGCGTTCTTCATGAAAATCAGCATTGTGATGTCCTCCTTATCGCGCCTTGTAGCGCTCTATCCTTGCTTTTGACCGCATCCAGCATGCTCTCTCCTGCTGCGCTTGCCCGCCAGCGCCCGTCATTACGTCCTCGTCGATCGTCCCTTTGCGACAAGATGATGCAGCACTACAGATTCGGTCTGTCCCAGGACGATGCAGGCGCTTATTTGTCTGCTGGTACGCCTCGAGGCTCCATGTCAATCCATACCAGATGACGATGCCCGCCGTGCTGGAGATTGAGTCCGTGCCCCAGCGCTCTGCGGATGCACCCAAAGAGCGGAATTCGCCCGGCGTTCCAGTCGCGGATATCATCCGCCGTTTTTGAGTCTCCCGCGCCTGATAACGCCGCAGCGCGCTCAAGGTCATGTCGATAGCTGCAGATCACCATGACACTCTTGCCCTCATTGCAGCAGATGATCTCGTCCAGCGCCTCAAGCTTTTCGCCCCGTGAATCTGCACAACTTCTTTCTCTGCGTCATAGACGGCCCCGTTGACATCTGCAGCAGCTTTGTTCGTCAGCGCAGCGGCAGATACGGCAGTGATATCCGTATCCCCGACACTCAGACGAAAGCTCCTTCTCCATTTCGCGATATCGCTCGGTGCCTCATCCGGCAGCTGCACTCTTGACAACGTTCTGCATCAGCGGGGCAGGGGTCAGATAACTCCTCGCTCTTCATGCTGGCACGCAGATATCACCGATTTTGCGTGAATATTCTTTGTCAGCACCAGGACGCAGATCGTAGCTGCTAGTACGACATGGCCGCTCTGCTGTCGGGGCGGAAAATATCGCTCGCGGTACTCCGTCAGTGTCCTGCCAAGCCGTTTGCCGCGATCGAGGAGATACAGATGACTCAAGATCCATCAAACCGTTGGGGTGCGGGTGTCCCAGTCAGAAAGCACGACACGTCTGATCAGCGGCCGCACCTTTCGCAGCGCTTTGAATCTTCTGCGACGCAGGATTTTTGAACGAACTCGACTCGTCGATCACCACCATGTCAAACGGCCACTTGTCACGGTAGTACCCGACCAGCCACTTCACGACGTCGCGGTTGATGACGTAGATGTCCGCATCTGCCCGCAGTGCCGCTTCGCGCGCGTTGCCCCATCGCCGACAGCGATGGACATGCGAATTCCGCGTATGCGCCCACGTCTCGCACTCATCGCGCGCAGCTGCTCAGTGCCACGCGCAGCGGAGCGATTACAAGCACTTGCGCACGGCGAAGCGGTCGCCATATCAACTCGTCGATCGCGGTCGCGTCGATACCGTCTTGCCCATGCCCATATCCAGCAGGAGAGCAACGGCAGGTGTATCGATAATCCGCTGGATCGCATACTGCTGATACGGACGCGGTACGAACTCCTACGCATCGAAGAAGAACTCACAGAACGTGCGGATATCGTATCCGAGCGGATAACGCAGACCGGAAAATCCCATCGCTCGAATCTCTCTGTGCGCTGCTTCCTGCGCCCGCCGGAGTTCCGCCCGGACGCTTTGATCTCCGCGAAGGCGATTCTTCCGTCCGGCATCAGCACAATGCGGTCAGGCACCCGAGTGCGTCCCGGGGAGACGACTTCATCGCGAGGCCCTCCAGCCTCCTTGACCGCCTCGACAAATTTCCCGCTCGACTCTGTTTTTCCGTTATTGTTTCATCGCGTCGAAACAGCCCTGAAAAATATTTTCATTTTCCTCCTTCCCCCTGCAAGCAAACCTTTTGTAACCTGTTACGCAACGCAAGTGCACATGCGCGGATCACTTTTACGGAAATAAGGATATAAGGGTGGGTATATAGCCTTATTTTGAATATCTCATACAAACAAAGTTCCAAGTTACACATACTCTCATCTCCCTGATCTTTCTAAGGCTTAGACCGTAACTTTCAGAAAGTTACACAAAGTTACAAAGCCGCTTTTTATAGAACATGTCTTTTCTTTTTTGTAACTTTCTACTTTCTACATGTAACTTTTGGGAAAGTCACAAAACCTTGTCAGTTTTTCCGAATAAACCCTTTTTGCACTCCATAATGTGCGGGAAATCGGATGCTCACTCAGTCGATCCTCAGCCCTTCATCTTACGCAAAAACGTCATTGATTTCTATTGATTGCGTTCGAGTTAGTTTCTTGGGGATCCCGTTTCAGGAGCTCGACCCAGACCTCCATCGCACAGACACGGTCACGCGGCACCGTCCTTCAGGCATGTCCAGCCATCACGCCATGGATGAAAGTCACGCTGCTCTCCGAGGTCCAGCTTCGCCCAGCCCTCCGGGCAGCAGCCGATCCACGAAGTCGTAGATCAGCCCGACAAGGGGCTCTCGTCCGTATGTGCTTCCTAGCTCCTTCGCAATCGCTTCCATAGCGGGGCTCAGATGCAGGGGCTCACCGCCCTTGAAGGCGTCGACGGCCTCCGCTCATATCTGCCCTTTACGACATCCTCCGTAAGATGCTCACAAATCGGGACATCTTCTGCTGCTCCTTGTCCACACTGCATCGGCCTACCAGCGGCGGCGCCCGTCTGATCGCGGATGAAAGTCCGCGATATTGGTCTGTCGCGATGAAAGATGCACTGACGTCGGATACCGCTCTGTACGGCGTCCGTAGGCAGCTCTGAAAGAGTCCTCCCGCTTTGGAGATGAACTGTTGACCAGCTCGAATCCGCCTCGGATCGCCGCGAGTCTCGCCCAGCTCGATCAGCCAAAATCCTGAATATGCTCCATTGCATCCTTGCCCTGGACGGTCACAAGGCTCTGCAGAGCATGCGAGCTACGCAGCTGGGAGGACTTGCCCTGCCCTGCTCGCCGATCAACGTTAGAGACGGTGTCGAACCTGATGCCGGGCTCAAGCACTGGCCGACAGCAGCTGCGAGCGTCTGCGCGTAACCGTGCGGGTTGAACTCCGCATCCTCCGCCCCGAGGTAGTCGATAAAGACCGTGTCCAGGCGCGGGATGCCGTCCCATGTCAGCCCCAGCAGGTGGTCCTGAGCGGATTGAAGCGCGCGTCGGCGACCTCGCTCAGCGCATCTTCGATCGTGCTTTTGCCGCGAATGCCGTAAATTCCTCGAGGTAGTTCCGCAGAGACGAGTCGTCGCTATCCATCCACGCCGTTGACCGCTCACGCGGCCGCCACGGCAGATCGCGCAGCACGACAATACAGTGCGCAGTCGTCGATCGCGGCCGTACCTCTGAGCGCCGGATCGTGTTCGAGGATCAGCTTTGACGTTCTTCGCTGTGCTCTCATATCCGCCCATCTTCGTCGAGCATCCATCTGCGCGAGCCAGTTGTTATCCTGCTCGTCGTCCGTCCCGCTTCGAAGTCTTGATGTACCTCTTAGCCGCTCCTCGCCGATCGTGACCCTAACGCGGTCATCGGCCGCCGCAAACTCCTGCATCGCCTTGGCTCAGCAGACGCCCGGGCGGTGTGTTCAGTGCGCATCCTCGTCACGAACGCGAAACATGAATGCGACAAGGTCAAACGCGTTGACGAGCTTCCCGCAGCACGGATCCGTCGAATGATGGCTGAGCGAACTTGCCGTCATCGCAGACCACTGGCTCCTGCCGCAGACGTTCCCGCCGTATAGGTGTAGCGGTCATCTGCGCGCACTGCTCATACACTCCCGGCAGGAACGTGTCCATCGCCTCGATGATGCTGTACGTACGGCAAAAACGCTCCGACAATGCGCTGCTTTGGTCAGTGGATCTTCTTCGCTTCTCGGCGAACCTGCGAATCTCGGCGATTACGCGTGAGCTCCGGCCACTGTGACTAGATCGCGCCAGTCCTCGTAACGGGCAAGCACTTCATCAGCATGGAGAAACGCGTCATCGTTGTACGCGAAGACGTAATCTCCGTCAATCGGCGTAGAGGGATAGAACATCAGCCGATGCGGCTGATAGGTCGTGTCGTCAAACTGCTCGATATCGATGTCCGCCGCGATACGCCGTGCGATTGCTTGGTACTCATCCGGTGATACCGGGCGACGGGCGCAGCACAAGACGCAGACGCGGTTTTTCCGGCGTGCTAGTGTGTACTGTAGATCAGCGGCCGCAGGGCCTCGAGCGTAAACATCACGAGATCCCAGAAGTCCGGCTGCGCAAAGTCCGCGTCTAGCGTCAGGAGCTGTCGGCTTACAACGGACTCCGCTGTCCGGCGTCAGCTCCTGAGCACCCCGCCGACGAAGCCGCCCACATCCTTGATGCGGCTCTGCTCAGTCTTAGGGGAGCTTCTTATTCGGCGATAGTCTCGCTCGTCCGCTGCGTCTCGCTGAGACGGCGGACAAAGTCCGACCACGTCAGTTTCTTTGTTTTCCAGTGCTTATCCATCCGGGAGCATCCGACGGCAACCGTAAGGCGCGCGTCGTGCGAAAACGCAGGGGATGGTGTTCGTCTTGTTGCTCGCGAGGATCCACACACTGCTGATCCCTCCCTATGCCGTCATTGCGGTCGCTGTCACCTGCGGCCGTGCGTCCATATCCTCGCAGCGGCCGTATGCGATGCCGACCTGATCCGCCCATGACGATAATCTCGAGCGTTGACCTCCGGCCTTTTTCGTTGACGGGTCGATTGCGGTCGAGCTTTGCCTGCTGATCGCACCGTCCGTAACCTCGATGCGCGACCAGCTTGCCTCGCTCATCCGACATGAGGACGATATGCGTCTCCCTTTACGTACCTTTCTGCGCATAAGAGCCGACGCAGTTATGCAGGGTCTTTCCGGCATCGTAGAGCACGCGGGAGCACTCCGGCAGGAAAACTGTATGCGATCCTGCTGCATCGCGAGACGCCGTCGAATCGGAGCGGTCTCGTTGTCAAACGATAGTCCGGATGCTCCTCCCTTATACCGGAGTGCAACGAGCGCATCGTGCAGGTCACGCGGATCTTCGGCGGATGCTGTTGAGCTCGGCGTAGATGCACCGCCCATAGACCAAGCATCTGCAGCGTATCCCTCTAACATAACGTGTGATCGGCGCGGAAATCGAAGAATCTCCGTGTCTGTGTAAGACTCTTTTGAGGCGCATCAGATCAGTATCGAGTGGTATGCGCGCCGGAGCCCCGGCATGATCCTGAATAGGAGGGCCTGCCATCGCGAGTCAGGAGCGCCCAACAGCTGATGCGGGAACACCAGCTGACGCGGGCAAGATGTATCCTCTGTGAGCTGCTGGCGCACCGAGCGCGTGTCTGGAAGATTGGCGGCGGCGATCAGCCCTGTAACAGGTATCTTTTGCCCACGGACAACATTGATGTCAAACTCTACCGGGAAGCGGTCAAGCTCACGGAACGGTGAGCACCCATCGCAGTATTGAGCCTGAGTTCTTTTGCGGGTTCGACGCATCTTGAAACTACCATCCGATAAGCAATATTGCCAATTGGAGGAGAGCCAGCCGGCGGAAGTGCCGGGCGAACAAAAGAGAAGATACTTTGTGCGACCCGCGCTCCAGTTTTTCGCGGACGGTATCCCGGAGGATCCGCAGGAGCCCCAACTACAGCAGGCTTGTGCTCTGCGATACTGCAATGCGTGTAGAGATAGCGGAGCACGGACTCGTGGCCGAGCTCGATCTAGTCTCCCTCGGGTCCTTAGGGCTCCCTGCTGAGTACGTTGTCCGTTGATCTTCTGCGTCCATGTCGGTCTTACGGCGCTGATGTCAGAGTGAAAATCCTCACGATACGCAGACTCATGCCGTACTGACGCGAGCCACGCGGCGCAGGGAGCGATGCCAGATGCCGCATGACGCGACAGCTTAACGGAATCTCGAACTCATGGGAGGTATCAGATACATCTTGGTTGGGACGATCTTATCGAAACGTGCCCTATGCCGTTATCCTCATTGCGGATGCCGTAGTAGATGGATGTTTTGCAGTGCGGGCAGTTCGTCGTACGGGGACGCACGTACCGTTGCGCGGGAGCAGAAATTTTGAAATCGTGTCCGCAATGAGTGCAGCGGAAAATCAACTCATCGAGGGTGTAATCACTCAGATGCCGCGCGGTAGGATGCGAACATCTTGGGGATTATAACATGCAATCTGCTAGATACCTCCCGTCGGTCCAGGAAGCTGAGATCATCGTCCTCAGCTTCGGCGGTCTCCGACACAGGGAGCATCTGTAGGCGGAGTCTCCAACACGAGCTCAACCTTCTTTGCACGGGGCTTCCGCTTTGCGGGTTTCTTCTCCTCCTACTGCCGGGCTCCGCTTTCTTTTCTGCCTTGGGTGGTGTCAGTGTCGTCTCAAGCGCGATCGCGGTGTTGCACGCACGCCGCATATCGGAAGCGTATGCACGCAGGTGATCTCATCCTCGGCGGATGCCGTGCCTGTCTTGCCCTCTGCGTCCGGAGCGTGCGATCAGATCATCAAGCTCTTTCGCAGCTGCTGATCCATCTGTGGTTTAATCATTTGTAAGTCCTCTAGTCTTTTTGCAGTAGTCTGTAATGTAGCCCGTCGGCGGTCAGGAGCAATCGGCACCAATCAATCGGCTGTCCCATAATCCGGCATACGTCCGTCAGGTCACCGCATCGGCGGGGCACTCGATCACAACCTCATCGTGGATGCGCATAACAATCTGATACCCTTCCGCCGCCGAGGCGTGTCATGGCAGCGGCGAGACGGTCGCGCGATCGCCTGCACAATATTCTCGACGAGTTTGCCGCCGATACGTACGCAGGCGCGTCCATTTGCCCGTAGTCTGCTCCGATCCTTCGTGGGTGAGCCTTCGCGGTTAAATTCGGGCTCTACCTCAACTTCTGCCGCACGTAGGCAGGGTTTGCGTCTGACGGGAGACGAAGAAACAGGATGCCTTTTTGACGGTATGAGAACGCGACGCCGATGATGCAGTGTCACCGCTCGCACTCACGAACCGCCTCAAGGGCAGCCGCGTCTACGTCGCTACCAAAGCTGCTTTGATGGCGGGACTCGCCTTGCGCCAGCTGTTCACAATCTCCAGCAGCTCTCTCGTCGCTGAGGCCGGGCTTATCGCGCCCATTGCTGAGGCTCCGATGCTGCCTGATACCCAGAGCGAGGCTCCGCGATCTTGCCTTTCTGCCGCAGTGTCCGTTGACGCCGTGCTTTTCGACGGGGACGCGCGAACATCTTGGATGCCGATGCGCGAGTAGATGTCTCCGCCATCGGCAAAAACTTTCTGCGCCATTTCTCACCCGCGAGCCAGGCGATGACGCGTGCTTCGATCGCCGAAGTCGGCGACCATAGCAGCACCATCTGCGCGGACAAATGCGGGTACGAATGACGACGGCGAGCACGTCGAGCGGATGCGCGCTCGATCATCGATTCGCGTCCGTATCCCTCGCGCAGGAGCGCCCGCGTCGTCAAGCTCCGTCGTGGGTTGCGCGGCGGGTTTTTGCACCTGTGCAGAGCCTCCCGCCCAGCGCCCGTACGGTTGGCCCCATAGAAATTGGAGCAGTCCGTGCACGCAGCCGTCGTCGCAGCTGAGCCCGCTGCATCGCCTCGATACTTTTTGACAGAGGTCTTGGACGCCGCAGTTGTTTGAGGTGCAGCATCTCCTTGACCTCGGGCTTTTTGCTCCCGCGTCATGAGCTCCGGCAGGTTATCCTTCGTGATCGATGTCGGAGAAAAGCCCTCCTCTTGCTCGATCCAGCGTTTGAGTTGTTCCCCGCTTCGGGGATTCCGTGAGCCTGTAAGTGCTTTGGCGTGCGCGATGACGCGCCCCTTGAAATCTGCGTCAAAGCCAATCGCTTCGGACACGACGCACGTCGATGCTGATGCCGCGATCGTTGATGCACTGATCGAGCTCCCACAGCAGCTGCTCCTCCACCCGTAACGGGAAATTAGAGAGTCGTCTGCGGATCTCCGCTCAACCTGCAACGTCGCGCACGCAGTACTCTGCAGATATCGCCCATTTCTCCGGCGCGTGCTCCGGCGAATTCCTTTCGCAGCCGCCGTTGACCTTTGTCGGCTTGCAGGGGCTTGCATACGTGATCAGCTGTTTGCCGACGCTCATTTTGCCTTATCGTCAGCAAGACGCAGCGCCTTGACGCCATGTCAGAGACTCCCGGGAAGTCCGAGCGTCAGCATGCCATCGTGCATGACCAGCCCGCAGGATCGAGAAACTGAAAGCGGCACGTCAGGGCTACGGCTGCAGATAATGGCTGAGCACGGTGCGCTCGAACTGGCATTATGACGCATTTCGTGATCTCGTCTGTCCGTGAGTGCGCAAGACATCATCCGGGGAGTACGCCGCCCGCAGCTAGGTCTCACGATCTTCCACAGGTGCGATCGTCCACACGCATACGCGAAGAGCAGCACTCACAGTTCTCGGCGTATTTGCTTGCCGCCGACCTTCTTGATGTCGAGATCGCTGTAAGTCTCTATGTCAATGGATAGTATCATCTGAACTACTCTCTAAGAGCCCGTACGGATATTCCGCACGGGCTCAGCCCTATCGATCAGCTGAGGAAATCATCGTCCTCATCACCGCCGAGATCCTCGAAGTCCTCTGTGGCCGAACGTTCGCCCGTCAGATGATCGCCGTCACGTACCTTCTGGATGTTGCCGAGACCGCAGCCGATGCCGACATTTCCCTGCGTGTTGAACGCGAAGAACGTGACCGATGACGTTGGCGTAGCATCCGGAGGTACACCTCCGCGCGATCCATGCCGGGCTCGACGCGCCGATCGACGATCTTGGGCGGGTGATCCGCGCTTGCGTTCGCGTTGAGGAAATAGCATCCGGCGTACGCATCATCATCCGGGCGATCCTCATCGCCGTCACGCAGCGGGAGCTTGATGTTCTTCGGGATAGCTCCGTTCTTGTTGGCGAGCTTTGCCTTGCCCTCGACCTTTGCTTCTTCGAGTGCCTTGTTGATCGCCTGATCGTCTTCGTGTCGTCCTTGCGGATGATGAGAGATGCGCTGTCGCGCATCTTTCCATTGTGTCGCCCTGCATCGGTTTCGGTTCCAGATGTTCGCATACGAGACGGACATTCTTGATTCTAATTCTGCTCGTTGATCATTTCGCCCTCCATAACTTCAAATTCTGACGACGGATCGTATTCGGTCGTTTATCTTCCTCCGGTCACAAGTGTCGGCTTGCCCGGCGGCTTCTCAGACGACGCTCCGGATCTCGCCGAACTTTTCTTTTCGTAACCAGCTTTTCAAGGGCTGTGATGGTCTGCATCTCCGGTGAGCTTATAGATCACATCATCGGCGTACCTGCCTGCGCAGGAGCTTGACAGCCTTTGCCTCGTCCGTAATTTTCCGATTGCTGCGTCCTCAACGACCTTAAAGCCGGGTATCGGTGCCCCTGCCACCTCCTCAAGCGCAGTGTCCGATCCTCGGCATAACGCGACGAAGGCCATCAACGCGCTCCAGCACGACGACACTTCGTCATCGGTGAGAAGATCGATCCGGAACTCCGGTTTTGCGATCTCCAGTTGCCGTCCGCAGAGCCTTGCTGTGCGGCCGCACGGCTGAACCTGCGGTGATCGCCCGCCGAAATCGCCTTTTGCCCTCGTGGCGTTCGGCGATCGGCTTGATGCTCTCGCCCCACGCGAGGAGACTCCTCCACGGACATAAGCTGCGTTGAGCTCGTTGCGCGGCTGGAAGATGGACATGCGGACGTGGGTCAAAATCGTAGATGTAGCCGTACTGCTCGATCGCGCCGAGTGCGTAAGCGCATCTGCGTGTTGCCCTCAGCGGGATGGGACGCCCTTGCCGTATTTTGAGATCGACAGTCTCGAGAACGCCATCGCCGATGACCATGTCTGTGCCGAATCCGTTTTGACCCGGCGGCTAAAAGTCCAGCCGCTCCTCGACGAGCAGTGCCATGTGCCTCGTTGATCTTCTCGATGCACGAGATCCACGTACTCGCTGACGTGCTCACCCATCTCGCAGGGAGTGAGGCGCGTCATGTCGGATACTGTCGATGCGGAGGTCAGACCGCTTTCGGACATCTCACCCGAGCCAGTGCCGGATGCGTGCCTCTGCGAGTGCGTGGCAAAGCGTCCCTCCTGCGCGGCTTCGCCCGCCTTGTCGGGAACTTCGTTCAAGGCGGGCGGATGCGGGACAGGAACAGCTGACCTCCCGATGCGCTTAGAACTGCGACGTGTGCCATCAGAGCGCCCGCGCCGCTTTCTCGCGAAATCCTCAAGCCCCGCATCAGCCGCGATTTGCTTCAGGCTTCAACACTATAGTCTGCAGTGCTTTGAGTGCCTTGGGCTTACCGCTGCGTGCGATCGCGGCGCACTCACGCTTTCACTGCCTCTGGAACTTCTAGTCGTCTCACCGCAGCGTCTGGATCAGGCTGGCAGTGCGTCGGCTTCAAATCGTCTCTTCAGCAGCGGCGCTTCTGCCTCTACGAGTATATTTCTCTTCCTCCTTCGTCTCGACGGGCTCCGCTTTTACCTGCAGGCGGTGGCTTTTCAGGATAGGCTCGTCCTTGTAGACCTTCTCAGGTACGATGACCGTCCCCGAGGACTTCGCCCCGACGCGGTTGCGTTGGGCAGATCATTCCGTACTCGCTGTGATCCGCTCACCGGCACTTCGCGGACGTGCTGGTGCCTGCAGCGCGCCGATTGAGATGTAACGATAATGGTGTCCTTCACTGCGCGATATCGCGCTCGGTGATGCTGATCTTGATCGTCATGTTAGCAAATCCTCCGCACATTCTGTGCTATACTGTCTTTTGCCGGTCACCATGTCGCCGCGTAACGGTTTGCCGCCATTTGCAGGTTCTTTTATCGCGCTGCAGTTCTGCCAGCTGTGCGGCACTGCTTGTCGCGCGAGTCCTCAGCCCTTGCATTGGATGCTGGCACATCAGGTGCATTCCGCCAAGGTTTGCAGGTAGAGACTTACCACCCACGCCCTGGGCGGTTGCATAGCGTGTCACTTTTCATGAGATGCGCATTGCCTTCTTCTTCCACGTATGCCGCGAGATCTTGATCGGCCTCCTCTGCTGCGTCTTGCGCCAGAAAGGCGCGGGCGCTCCGCGCCATCACTGCGTCGTCAGGGCGTTTCTTCCCGGTACATCGGGCTTACGATAGCGCGCCTTCAGCTGCCATCGAGCTCTGCATCTCAGTCGCCATCCGGCAGTCCATATACTCTTTCGCCAGTGTCGTCCTTTCACCCAGTACGTCGCGTCAGCCAGTCCCGGATAGATCATCCCGTGGCGTTCAGAGCTGCCAAAGGATTATTTTCCCTCAATGCGCTCTTGCTCGGGATATACCTGGTCCCTGTGTTTTGCGGACACGTCTCTGCGATATCCCAAGAGCGTCGCCGACTGCGACGTGAGCTTCTTCGACCAGCACGCGTGTTGGTACTAGTGACCGCGCGCTCCCGCGAGCTGGGATCGCCGCACCTGTGATACAGCATCCGGCGATGATTTTTGCTTGCCGCTCATGCGGCGCCTCGCTCGTTCTCCCCTGCCACTGCTGCGGGACGCACCTCGACGGTAACGTCTGCCGGACATCAGGTACCTCAGATGTACCGAGCCTGCCTCAGTCATTTTGGATCACCTCCTTTCGCTGCACCTGTACCTCGACCACCGATTCGTTCCACCGATCCGAGTACCCGCTGCTGACCGTTGCGCTCGTACGGCATTTCCTCACCGTAATTCTTGCCCTTGTTCGTGATGCCATTCCTGCCGATCTTCATCTGGAGCCCCGCATTCTTGAGAACAGGTTGGTATCCTTTGCGCTGATGCCGAGCTTTGCACCGATCAGCAGTAGGATTAAGCCCGTGTCATGCTCTGCCGGAGAATAGGTTCGCCCTGACCTCGGGCATCTCTCACCGTACGCCCGCTCGATCATGCTCGTTGCCTTTGGCGAGTCGATGCCATCCTTGACGCGAAAGGCTTTCTGCAGCTCTGCCGCCGTGCTGCGGACATCACCGCCGTCCCGATCATGCGGGTGCGGTACTTCAGGTTCTTCTCGGTTTTCGGTGCGATGTTAGCTGCCTGTCTTGCGGATTGCGGGAGGATCTCGTCGGCGAGTTTCCGCTTGGAACGCCTGCGCTCTCGTTGTTCGCGAGATCCAGAGACGATAGACCACCATGTTCTCGGGAAGGAAATCATCTTTCGCACGCGTGGCGAGAAGCTTAAACTCGCGCGGATGAGCTGTTGATTCCTGTTCCAGCGAATATGCTCGACCGCCGTTCTTTTCATCTACGAGTCCCCATCGCGTGCACGTCCTCGGCATTCAGCCAAGCGTTGCCGTCTTTAGCAATATAACCTCGCGCGCGTTAATCGTCGTGATATGTTTGCCATCCGTTTGCTCCTTTCGGTTTGCTATTATTCTTGAGCTTCCGCTCTACCGCGGGGCTGGCTTGTCTGAAAACAGATGGTCATAAGACAAGGTCTCGAAAGTGTTGCAGATCAGCAACGTGCTGAGAGTCGATATGACTCTCTTCTGTGACCGAGAAGTTCTAGCGAGGTTATAAGATCTTCGCAAGAGCTTTCAAAGTAGCTAAGTTTGAGACTCTTTTCGTCCCCGGTTTCAAAGCCCGATAAAGTAGCTTTGGGGAAATCAGCAGCCTTTCGACGGCCTCGCTTGGGTCAGCCCTACTTTGCACCAATTTACGAGATATTCTCTCATTATACTCCATATGTCGTTTTGTGATATAAAGTATGTCCCAATATACGATATTAGTCAATGCACAGATTTTATTTCTCTGACTGTACACCGTGCATGATGATATGACAAATCATCCTGCGAGGCGGATGCCCTGAAAATAAAGCGAAAGCTTAGACAGATGTGGACTTAATCAAATTGATTTTGCAAAAGAACTCGGCATCCCCAAAATACGCTAAGCAACTATGAGCGTGGTTACGGCGTGAGCCTCAATTCCTTATTGGAGATGGCATCTAAGCCTGCAGGTGACAGCAGACTATCACTGAATTCCGACCTCATTGCCGATGACATGAATAACGCCAGAATGGCAGGCGCATCAGTGCGCACGTCGATCCTTGTGGTGAGTTGTCGAAGAAACAAAAATCCCCGAGAAAGATCGCAGGACTATGAAGGCTGGGATGGGGCCAGTAATTTCTTTGCGCTGAAAAACTGCCCAGCTGCTACGTACCGGATCAAATCTATCAATTTTATCTGAGACCACGATATGTACGCGCAAATCGAAGTATTCGAGGACGGCGTTGATAAGTATGAGGAGTTCAAAAGAACACGCGACGAGAGAGCGCCATGCAAAAGTCTCGCACTACGCTGGACTCGCCTGTAACGCAATGCTGTCCCTTACGGGTTTCTGCGGGTGCTCCTAGGGAAGTGGGAGGCAATCAACGAGGCTCTGCGCGTCCGTCCCGGATATGATGCTCCGGAGGTACGCCCGTAATCCGAATATCAATCCTCATGCCACTGTAGCGACGATTAGCATGAATAACGTGATTGAGGAGCACGGTGCGGTCATCGCTGTATTAAAAAGCGCGACGTCCATCATCTGCGACCGACCGGCGATATTGTGGTCGCCACGAAAGCGCAGAATACGCTGTTAAACGCTTTTCAATGACACGACATGCGGGAGGTATGTATTTCGTCCGGACGTAGCAGTCAGCTTCTTTTCAGTGATATTGTGTTTAAGCTACCGACAGCTGCGACGACCTCCATTTGATCAGCAAGGGTGTTATGTACCAATGTAGACGTTGTAAGGCCAAATAAAAAGCCGTACCGTGCCATTACCAGCACGATGAGCGGTGAAGCAAAGCAATCTCGGACGAGATATACCTGCTCTGGCTGCGGCAAGAAGTATATGCACGCCTTCAGGGATTATTCCTGACGCGCGATCTGCAGAGGTGCGTTTTATTATGCCCAGACACACCAAAAGCGCGCGGCGCCTCTACCTCCGTGTGTCGACCGTAAGGCAAGCTCGTCGGCTGCTCCCTCTCAGAGCAGGTGCAGTCTCAAGCAGTACGCCCGAACGGCAGGGTACGGGGTAATCGGCATCTGTGCCGATGAGGGCATCAGCGCACGCAAAGGCACTCCAACCGTACGTGAGGCTGCAGCGTCTCGCGAGGGATGTAGAGGCGGATCACGTTGACATCATCATTTTCAAATGCCTGGATCGCTGGTTCCGGGTCATCGCGGACTACTGCAAGGTGCAGGAGTCGCGAGCGCCCATCATGTTGGTGGGTCTCGCAGGGTCTACACAGCCGTGACGACAGCGGGCGGCGCCAAGCGCTCAACCTCAAGCTCTCGATCGCGCAGCACGAGCGACCAGACGAACGACCGTGTCAAATCACATCCGCCAGCTCAAGCGAGATCGGCAGGAAGTAATCCACCCGGACACATGCCGCTCCTATCCTGCGTCCTGAAGGGACAAACGGGTCGCATATCGATGAGGACCGCGTGCCGATCGTACCGTGAGGCGTTTGACTATTTTGTCGATACAAAACTGTCTCAGGCACATTCCGTATGATGCGCGAAAAGGTACGGATGCACACTGAGACGGAGAGGATCCGTCGGACGTATGCTGCCGAGATCATCTATCTCGGTGGTAGTATGGAATCAAGTTTTGCCGCGCTGATCGGCGAGGGTGTGTTTGCTGCAGGCGCAAAAGTATTTTAACGCCGCACCCGCCATCTGGCAGCGGGATAATACCTGTTCGGAGGTCTCGCCGCATTGCGCGGGTGCGGTCGTCTGCTGACGCCCCGAAACCAGCCTGCTCAACCGCAAGGTATACACCTACCACCTGCAGAGACCATACTTGCCACGGACGAGGATGCCGCACTGAACATATTGGCGGGAGGATCATGTGTCGAGGCTGCGCTTCCTGTCATCTCTCGGCGCGGAACTGCGAAAATATCTTGCAGACGCAGTCCTGCGAAAGAAGTGACTGGAACGCAAACGTCAGCGTAACCGATGCCGAGCTGAGACCGGCAAACGGCGTCTCAGAGGCTCTATGCATGAGGGCTGATTGACCTGCAGCGGTTTGTATCGTGCGACATGCCGATCTGGATGCGCAGGTCGCACGCTGCGATCCTCGATCCCGACGTGAGCATCGCCTATCTTGAGACGAGTCGCCGCAGGAGATTTCGTGAAAAGCGATATCAACATCTTGGCAAAAAGGCACGAAAGAATCTTACCGTCGCCGGGTCCTCGACCGGTGCAGCTCATCTCGGCTCTCCGAGCCCGTATTTCGTGCGTTCTAGCTGTCGCGCTAAGATGCGTAGCCGCTTCCCATGCGGCGCGACAACGTCTGCGAGCGACCTACTTTGCAAGAACGTTTCAGTCCGCGCATGCGGGCCGCGACGTACAGGCAGCGGTCTCGCGCAACCCCGGACAGATCAATCCGCGCGCCCATGCCGGAACGCGACCTCCTCCTCCTTGTCGCCCGAGCGCGCGCCGTTTTCAGTCCGCGCCCATGCCGCGCGACAGCAACCTCGGTCACGACTTCTCTGCCACGTGTTTATGGGCATTCCCTCACAGACACGATTTTCTCGGCACCTAAGTCCCGCCCTCCTGCGGCATGATTCTCGCACCTATATTTTACATTCTGTTTCTGTTCACTTCACCTTCGCACTCAGTAATAAATGCTCAGAATGATTGATGGCCGCACTCAAGTCGCAGGACTCTTTAACACTTTTCACCAATGCGTTGCTACGGTCCTTTACGATAACCTTTCCGAGGTGGTAAAATCGCAGGCTGTCTTCCCTGCACAGTCAATGATATCCAGCAGCGCAGAAGTTCCAATTGCCCACATTGCGAGTTTGGATCACACTTACACTCAAAAGACAGAGTTCTGCACGCGCTGCCGCAAACTGCATTTTCGTGCGTTACCTGGCGCGGCCTCCTGCGCCCATCGGCGTCAACTGTACTGATATCGCCGGGTAGTCCGACATACCGCCATAGCAGTACCCTGCTTCCACATGGCGCGGGTAGGCATCCAAGGTCCCCACGCGCAGATGGCGTACGCCAGCAGCATGTGCTGCACGCGAGACACGCCCCATTTGATCTCCTAAAAGGATGTCGTCGTCCCTCTTTGATAGCCATGCCATGCCTCACAGAATCTTTTGTACGTCATCGTCGGTCAGATATGCGGCGCCGCCTCTTCTGAGGCGAAAATCGCGCCGCTGATCTTCTTGGTATTGACACATGGAAAATGCCGTGCGGTCCGCCATCGGGCACTGGTTCCTCCATTAGTCAGTGCGAGTGACTGTCTGCGGGCGATCACGATGCAGAAAACCGACATAGAGGTCAATCCCACCCTTCAAATTGCCGCCCTACGCTCATTCGCCAGAGGAGGGCATATGAAAATGAGGGCAGTTCATATTGTCGGGCGGCGGTCTGCGGTTGCGCTCGGTAAAGAAACTCTCCTTTTGTTTGAGTATCATATCATCAAACACAGAGAAATAGCTGACAGCAGCCTGCCCTCGACGCCGCGGAGTTCCTCCAGATCAGATGCGCACATTGCCTCGCGACGGGATGTCTGGAGAAGTCCACTGGCACTCTGAAATTTCTCCTCATCAATTCAGCATGCCAACGTCTCTGCGCGTCCGCTCGATCATCAGCGCGCATTATAGATCTTGCCAAGGGATGGAAGTTCTTCATGCAAGTGCAAGACTGGCGGTCTCATCAGCTGCACGGCGATGCTGCTCCTGCGCAGAGACGTTGCCGTTCATCTTACCGATAACGCGCGCCTAAAATCTCTCTCCGGGCTCAGACAGGTCAGGCAATATTCTCCTCTGCGCGTTTCCGCATGGGTGCAGGGCTTTACCCACGTATAGCCAAAGGTTGTAATCTGCTCAAAGTTAGAGGCGGAAAAGCAGGCAGCTCCTTATCCTCCCGCTGACTACAATATTGCCTGCCATCTAATGCAAGTATGCCTCATCCTGATTGACACAAAAGCGTATTGTTCAAGAGGCACCATCCCTCTGCCAGCCTCCTCTCAAGATAATGTTTTGGCAGATTCGAGGCCAGATTCAATTTCGGCACACAGATATTGTTGAGAGAGCAGTTCTTGCATGCCTTTTCGGCGCTTCACGCGTGAGTATGTCCACTCGGATATACTGCGCATTTCCTGCACCAGAACCGGGATCGCTCTTTCAGTTCGTCCGATGTGACCTTAACTTGACGGCGAATTTCACTAGTACAAATATCCAGGGATGTCTGTCCTGACATATCCTCAAGACAGAGTCGCTTACTGAAAGGGTCAGTTGGAGTACATCCTCCTCCCCCTCCTTGGGCCTTCCTCGCTTATACTCTATTGGAGACGGCCCGTGCTTTGCCCTGACTGCGCGCTACTGGGACGATTTTGTGGCGTACGTCCCGTAGGATCCGCAGTGAAATTCGACAACATCGCAGGCTCCGGAAATTTCCAATCCGAGGGGATGCCTGCGCATTCCACACAATGAGTCTTATTGCACCGCGCTTTTCGCGATGTTCTCATCGTACGCCCGCTTTCGTGCAGGACATTCCCTCGACAGTCAGAACGCTTTTCCTGCCAATGCTGCTCGAGATGAATCAGCATTGACGAGGGCAGAAGCGCATGCTGAATCTCCGCATGAGAGATGCTCTTTCACTCCAGCATCGCATCAATCGACCAAGCTTCCCTCAACATATTTCTCCAATGCAGAATGCCGTCAACGACGTAGAGCGCACTGTCGTCAATGATGTTAGTCATCCAAAGCAGTGATGGCGTCTCTGCTCCATCCTTTTCTTTGCCCGAAACGCTTGCGCGGTCGATCTTCGCACTCGGTGCGCAGACGGTTAGTCTCAATCCCAATAGAAACGGCTCATCTCCATGCGCTAGCCCTCAGGGCGGGCGGACGATGCATCATTCTCGAAAATTGTACAGAGACCCTCGCCATGATCTTTTCAGCATCTCCTCATAGAAACCCCGTCTTTTCTCCGCCAGCTGGACATTAATACTGCCTTGAGATTTATACACGCCATAAAGTCTACGCGATACTTCATGCCCATCATGGCAGCAGCTACTGCCTGCCCGGCTCAGTAGCGGCAGCTCTTCGATCAGTATACCCGTATTAGTGACGAGATCAGGGCTGACTGCCATATGAAGTGTCACGCTCACGCCAACAGAGACGCATCAACGCACCTTCTTTGCCTCTTTGAGCGCAAACACCTATCGGAATACACGGACATCCATAACTTCCCACGCCTCTTCTGCAAATATACGTGTGCGCTGCTCCTTGTCCTTCATTTTGAGCAGTTTATCCAGCGCAGGGTTTGCCTCGACACGCGATCCGAATACTGTCAGCCGTCGTCTGCGCTGCTCATTGGACTGAACGAGAATCGCCTATATCCTGCAGCTTGATTGCGAAACTTACGCTTGAGACAGACATCGGAGATTTCTCCCATAGCTGCCGTCAATCCGTGCGCGGCTGATTGCCCGTTCAGTCTGCCGTTCGGGTTCGAACGCTCCACCAGTGGTAGATCCGATAAAATCAATTTTCTTCGTTAGTACAGCCATCGCGGCCTTCCTCCTCTTACGCAGGTAGCTTCTTTCTTCTTGATTCTCTTTTCCGTTCCAGTTCCATCGCGTACTGCTGGCAATAGTAGCCAAGCAGAAATTTCCCGTCCAAAGGACGATCTGAAAAATCATCGTCATGGACATACTATAATCTTACTGATGGGCATTCGTTTCGCTCTCCATACATTTCCCTTTACCGCTGATAGGGCGGCAGCTCTGGAGGGTCATCCTAGCATGGAGCAGGGCGGGCGAAGAAAATCTCCATATAGCACGCACCAGCGTTTGTTGTGCAGCCACCATCTCTGTCGATTGAAGTTTGCTACTCTCCATCTGATCTGCCACTGCGATTAGTTCTTGCCGAACAGATACGAGGCGATCCGCCTTCGTTTCATCACGAGTGCCACTGTGTGTTCCTCCCTATGGTTGAGGCGGCGCGCAGCCGCGGAGCACCGCCGGCTCTAAAAATCTGTCACCGCCATCCGCCGTAATCATCCTCGACTGCACGCTGCAGCGCGACAACGATCGCATCCATCTCTGCTGGCGGCGGATTTCGCGCAGGATTGCATAAAAGATCCGCTCGAGTTCAGACTGTCCTGACTGTCACTGTCAGACGCTTACGCCGTGACAAGCTTCGACCAAAGCCGCTTCGGGTCGGTACGCGAAATAGGTGAACGAACTTACATTCATCAGCTGCTATCGTAGCCATGTTGACGCGCCCAACGTCGAGGCATGTGCCGCCGTTCGATCCGCTCGATAGAGTCCTCGCCCGCCATCTCGCCATAGCAGCAGATGGAAAGCCGTCCTTCGTCGCGGCATCAGAGTCGCGACGATTAACCCGACTCATCTCTGCACAGCGAATTCATGTTGATAGCCTGCGGAGTCTTTGTCCGCTCTGCCCCAACCTTTCAGCGACGAGGCGTTCCGTCCCTGCGGGTCGCCGTCTGCGTGTCCAGGCGTGCCGTATCGTCCGAATACAGGCGGTGGAGTTGCCCGCACCGTCATGAAAGAGCATGCGCGTCCATCATGTGGCCTTATCCCTGAGTTTGCGTGCGAGCCACATAAAGGGCGTTCATCGCTTTCTGAGAGGTTTCATAGCCAGTGGAGGTACCTCATCCCGGTGACAAAGCGACCACGGAAAAGTAAATCCGCTCATATCATTCGGTAGATAATCTTCGCGCCGTCTCCGGGAATCAGTTGCCCTTTTCCATGCGCATCTGGTGGCGGCGTCCCCCATGTTATGTAGCAAATTTGTGTCTTCTGCAAAAACTCTTTGCTGAAAGAACGTCTGATAATCTTTTGCAGATGCGTATCATTCCACAGTTCCGGACAGTCGCCGCCATCCGCGTAACGCAGCTGATTACGCGTAGCTTTCAGTAGGTTACCCGCAGCCACGCAGAAGAGGTAGGCGGTCTCGTCGCGTCCTTGTCTGTCCGCACTTTTCGGGTGGTTTGCCTGCAGCATCTTGACACCTTTTTGCCGTCAGGTCGCAAGAATCACGTCAGACTGCTGGTGTAACGATGGGCGACCTGTACTCCGGATTGCCCAGTACTTGCCCCATGCAAGCTGGTCGCATGAGAGCGGGTATGGGATGGTCTCCCAACCAGCGATGCAAACTCAGATAATCCCGTGAAATGTAGGAGGAATTATCGTGCGGGGGTGTGGCGAGCAGGCTTGATGTACGCGACGCCGGAAGTCTGGCGTGCACGGAATGGTGATCAGCACTGTTTCCTTCGCAATCGCCTCCGCACGGATGAGGTTCCCATTTGCACTCAGCATCATCTCTCTGCTCGTGCATTCGAACAATATAGTCCAGCAGGTGGAAGGAGGGCTTTCATCATCGATACCGCCTCTGCCGTAAAAGCGTTCATTTTCATGTACGTCTCCTACCGGCTGCTCATCCAGCTCGCCAAACGTCCCTCCTCTCTGAGGTTACGTATTCCTCTGCGGCAAAGGTGACGAGTGTTCTTATCAAAGAGCTTACTCTTGACCTTCGAATATCTCTTACAAGCATGTGCACTGTTCAGGTCAACGGAAAGCGAAATCACCCATGTTTCCCATCTCGGCTGCCAGGAACGGACTTGCAACACTACTGCGTTTCATCGACGTGGTTGAATCCGTGGAACTTATCGTGCCGAGCGGCATCTCACCTGCTTTATCGTAGTATCCGACGCGCTCTCCGTGGTTCACGACTCGACACGAGCCCTGCACCTCGCGTGTACCGAGGAAAGATATCGCGCCGTCGCGCTCCACCATCCTCACGTATTGCTGATGCTATTCTCTCCCTGTCCCGCCAGCTCCTTTCGATTCAGATTGAACTCGAAATGCGCACGCACCTGATAGCAACATCACTCAGATAATATAGATGGAAGTTCATTGCGACCACCGCCTCCCATCGTCACCACACCACGCGACTGCGTCGATCCATTCATGACACCTCTTCAACCACCAGCGTGGCCGCTTCCAATAAATCACTTTCGTAATCCTTCAGCGCCTGATACGTCGGCACAGAATACGAGGAACGCTCGCCAATTTCGTGATCGGATCGGTAAAGAGCGCAATCCTCCACAGACCTTAAATCAATCGCATTTCTCATGTCCTCAATAAATCAAGCAACATTCCACCTCCTACCATCTGCACCATAAACCTCGTTGTAATATTCCTCCCGCCATCACCACTCTCCGTCCACAAACTGCACCAATCACGGTTCTTGCTCGAGGGGTTTACCATATACCTGCTGCACCTACATCTTCCGATTGATTCTTGTCAAAATTCCGATCCAAGCGCAACAATCATATCTTCCACCCACATAGGGAACAAATTACAGCCTCCGTATAATCAACCAACGATAAAGCACACCCATCGAAATGCCTGCTAAAATACATATCCTCCACGTCTCCACAAACCTGCACACCTGCGCTATTAGCCCATAATAAATCAAATATTGTATTTTCAGTATTTAGAGGATATCGCATTTCCTCCCAGTAGCAACCCCGACCTCAAATACTCACCTGCATGACCGAGGACTTAAAATTGTATTGCCGATCGATCATAAAGCATAACACAGGCAATAACCCGTGACGAATATCTTCAAATGATCAAGATTTTCATCTGGCTGATCAAGGCCGAACCAGCCCTTCTCCATTTTTCGTGCCGGTTTACCGCCCTACAGCCTGCGCGATGGAGGAGAATCCTACTGAAACACGATAAGCACGGAAAAGACATCTTCGCTTCAATCAACTGTGCTGATGCAAACAGTCTCTTTGGATAGTTTTTACGCTCAACAAGCGCCCGCCGAAGTTCTTTTAAGGTTGCTTTACGATGTGCCGAGCGCATCTTCGTTACTAAGGTGCACAATTTGTATCGCTATCTGGCTGTATCTTTTCCAGAAACAGCCTGATGATTTTCCTTCCCTTTTTCGTAAGTTACGTACAAGTACATCCCCGATTTCTTTGCTTTTTTTAGTTTCTGGGCAATCACTTGCCAGACCACCCGCCATCACGATAACAATTTTCAACATCACACAGATCCTTCAAATGTCTTTTCAATATCCAAGGAGTCCTTGGCTGCGTATGATTGATAGCCTCAAAGGTGGCTGGGTTGCCATGTACAGAACCTGCGCTGTAATGCGAGCAAGAAATCTTTAAGAAAATTCAGCAGCCTGCGGTTAGAAAAGAAAAGCACATCGTACAGGAGAGAGTCTGTATCTCGTCCAAAAGATTACAATACTGTCCTGCAGAGAATTTCAACCTACTGAATGGAACTGTTCCGCTGGCAAAGAGCGTGTTGAGAAAGTGACACCTGTTGTAAATATGATGGGCATCCCATCCGTAGTCACCAATAGTCAGGATACCGACGCCTTGAGTCCGCCCTCTCTGTCTACACCGTCCGCCTCGGTAATGGCATTGCATTGGTGCTCCGGTGCAACCATCCACGCGGAAAAGCCATCGCTGAATTTCTAACATTTCTGGTCGATGATCGAGGTGTAGGGTATGACGACAATGAGTCGTTTCTTTTGATATCTCTGTGCATGCTGTAGGCAAAAGCGCATAGCTGCCTGGCCGTTTCCCTCCGCCACGTGAGGAACACAAAGCCTGAAAATTCCCGGTTCCTCCTCCGCAGCTTTCAGCAATCATCGCCTGATGCGCAACTATGCCTGACCTTCTTTGCTTTTGGTTTCGCTGCAGCGAGAGACCCGCAAGTTTACGCTCCAATTTATCAGAGAAATCCGCCCATATCTCAGCGGTTTCCCATTTGTCTGTCGGTGGTCTCTCAGCTCAAATTCCGCGCTGTCCAAGCGATCTGCGTCAACCAGCATACTAAGCGGGAGTTTAGTACCATGCCCCAGTAAAGAACAATGGCGCTTCATTCATCTCGTCATCCGGGCAATAGTACGGCACGCGCAGTTTCACGCATCCAAATCGGCAATCTCATAGATCGACTGTTCAAATATTCCATTAAGTTTCTTCCTCACGCAATCACTTCGCTGCGATATTTGAGATCTGACCGAGAGAGTATATCCGCCTTATCGTTGCAGCGAAGAAAAGTCGAAGATTCATCTTTTCCATCTTGTCCATAATAATTCAGTGCGCCAGTATGATGTGATCTGACAAAGCGATGCGATTTCTGCAACAAACCTATAATCTGTATTCTTTCTTCCACACTTGCCACCAGCAACTGTCCGCCCGCCGTCGAGTGATCATCACCTGCGGCTGCGGGTCCCAGGATTCTTGCGGCGCAATCAAGATGGTCACCGAGCTCCGCCGTACACTTGCCGAGATCGTGCAGCACGCCGATCAGTAAAGCAAAGCGACGAGTCCAATCCTCGCCGCATCTTCTTTCATCAAGTTGCCCACACGAAGAAGATGAGCCCCCATCGTCTGTTCTTTCGAGCCATCGCGCCTAATATGCGCAAAATACGCTTTCATCTTCATCTCACTCCCAAGGTTGTAATTCTATTTGTTTTATCAGATTCCTAACTAATTATTTATTATAATTAGAAATTTTTAGTATCCAAATATGCAGCATCGTGACATCAAAAATCCCTCATCCGGAAATCATCGGACGAGAGGGATATATCGTTCATTGGTGGCGGCACAGAGATTTGAACTCCGGACACTGCGGGTATGAACCGCATGCTCTAGTAACTGAGCTATGCCGCCGATGATGGTGGGCAGCGGGATAGTTCAGACCATCGTAATCCGAAGATGACAATACAGTCTGTTGCAACCACTCAGCCACCTGCAAAACTTTTGTCAAGTATATGCGATGAGTACTCCTTTGTCAAAGGAGTTTTTACCGTTATTCGGCAAGCGGTTTTCATCGTCGGGAAAAGCAGCACATCGCGGATGGATGGGCTGTCTGTCAGGAGGCATGACGTGAGGCGGTCGATGCCGGTGCCCAGTCCGCCCGTCGGCGGAAGTCCATACTCAGAGCCGTCACGTGGTACGATCCATAACAGTGCTCAGCATCCTGCCTCGCTGTGCGAGCTGATCCATGAAACGCTGCTCCTGATCGATGGGGTCGTTCAGCTCGGTGAACCATTGGCGAGCTCACGTCCCATGAGACGAAGAACTCAAAACGATCCGTAATGCGCGGGTCGTCGCATTCCAGCGGCGAGCGGCGAGATCTCCGTCGGATGTCCCGTGATGAAAGGTCGGCTGCATCAGAGACTCCTCGACCTTCTCCTCCGATGCCGCGGTGAGAATTCCGCGATGCCATGACGCGCTCCTCGAACGGGACGTGAATCTCGCGCGCGCCATGGCGCGTACCTCTTCAACCGTGTGGCGGGAGGAGTCCTGCCCGTCGCCTCACGAACGGCATCGTTCATGCTGATGGGTGCGCACCTGCCCAAGATCGATCTCGACCCTGATACGTGATCGCCGTCGTCCCCAGCGTCCTCTGCTGCCACAGCGGACATGCGCCTCCGTGATCGCCGTGAGGATCGCGATGGTTCGGCAAAGGCCTGATAGATCTCAATGGAGTAAACTCGAGGGTTATGCCAATGCGTCCATTCGCTCGTTGCGGAGAGTGCGCCCCATCTCGTAGACGCGATCCAGTCCGCCGACGATCGGGCGCTGAGACTGAGCTCCGTCGCAATACGCAAACTGAGGGTCGATGTCGAGCGCGTTATGATGCGTGATAAAGGGACGCGCTGCTGCCCGCCTGCACTGACGTAGAGCACGAGCGTCTCAACCTCAGGAGAGTCGCGCATCGAGATGGCAGCGGCGAATCGACTGAAGGATTGCCGTGCGCTTGCAGATGTCTCACGTGCCTCCTGATTGACCGCTGAGATCCAAGAATGGCGCGACGATGGCGCGTATCACCGATCGCTTCCGGTCCGTGGAACTACTCGGCAGAGGACGAGTGCTGGCGAGGAGGTCAAAGGTCCTCGACTTGCGCGGTCACCTCGCCGCGCCGCGTCTTAAAGACGACACCGCGAAGATGCCGATGATTATCGCCAATGTCGAGACGCGAACTCTTCGCTTGTGCCGCTGTTCGCCGGAGCACGTCAAGCTTAAAGTACACCTGGATGATTCCCCGTGCGGGTCATTCAGCGCGTGGAAAGGACGCCTTGCCATGCCCGCGAGATCGCCATCAGGCGTCCCGCGATGCGGACTTTCGCTTCCCTTCTTCATCCTCGACGAGATGATCACGTTGCGCAGATCCGCCGCGTGGTCCGTGACCTCATAGCGATGTCAAACGGGGCAATCCCCATGGCGCGGAACGCATCCATCTTTTCCCGACGGACGCGCATCATTTCCATTTCAGATCACTGTTCCCTGCAAACGCAGTGCATGTTCTTCAACCATCAGTGTTCCTTTCACTTCTTGATGTCGATAATGCATGTACTGGATGACACCGCAGCGAGCATTCACAGTGATGGTGCGCCCGATTTTCTGCCCGAGGAGTGCCTCATGCCGAGAGACTCGTTCGAGATCTTCTCATCGGGATCCGCCTCCGTCGAGCCGACGATGAGAACGTCTCCTCCTCGTCAAGCGCTCCAGATCCTTAACCGTCCACGGCGCATCGTCACTGATCTTGCCGTCGCCCGCCTTGATGATGTCGGGTTGCGAATCTTGTTCTCGAGCTCCTGGTCTCGCCCTCGAGAAAGTGCCTGCTCATTCTTTGCGCCATCATATTCAGAGTTCTCGGAGGAGGTCACCGGAGCAATGGCGACCTTCAGGCGCTCTGCAGTCTCTCGATGCGTCAGAACGCTTTTTGGACCAGTTGGGTTTCTCAACGGGCTCGTTGTACCATCTCCAGAATCCCAGCATGACCTTTTTCTCTGCCATGAGCCAGTGCTCTCGCTTCACTCTATGTGTACTAGTGATTTCACATCCAGCCGTGCGATGAGCTCCTCACCGCCACTGACAGGACCTAATGCTTCTCTTTGTGCATGCCGAGTGATCTGACATTCCACTCCGCTGCGCCTCCTCCTTCGTCGAAAAGGACTCACGACATAGGCAAGGAAAACGAGGGGCGGGTGCGCACGCGTGTCCTGCTGCGCTGCCGTCGTTATGCGCCCGAAGACGCGCGCCGCTCTCAGGTCGTTCGTCCAGCCCGCGTAAAGGCTCCCGTGCTGCGCACCGCGAAGGTAGAGTCTCAGTTCGATTCGTCTGCGAGACTTGATCGTGATCTTCTCGATCACAACATCATCTGCACAGGTCGGTCTGCATAACCCGGTCTCGTGTGTGTCCAATGTCGTGCGACGTCCATCCCCTCGATCACCTTTCCGAAAACGGCATGATGATCGTCCAGCACAGCGTCGCGAGCGAGCGCGTGATGAAGAACTGACTTCCGCCCGTGACTGGCCCGCATTTGCCATGGAGGGATACCCTCATCACTCGTGACGGGTGACGGGTCAAACTCATCGAGGAATGTTGTGCCCAGCTCACCCGTGCCATTTCCGCGGATCTCCACCCTGAATCATGAGATCCGTCAATGACACGATGGAAAAATCAACCCGTCATAGAACCCCTTCTCCACGGATCCAAATGAAATTCTTCGTCGTGATCAGTGCCTTGTCCTCAAACAGTTCGACCTCAGATGTTCCCTTATTCGTCATGCACTGCGATGACGATTTGCGCACGATGATGTTGTTCTCCTTTTTGATTCTGTAACAGCTTGTTGGGTGACATCTGCGTTCCCGCTGCGCGTGATACAAAGCACTGCAGTCACAACGGCTTCACAAGCAACGAGCGCAAGGACGATTTCTTTCCATTCTGCGAAATGCCCTCCTATATTTCAACGGGTGGAAAATTGGTATGCCGCTCGCCGTGCAGGACGACCACGGAATTTCGCTCGCACTTGAAAATCTTTTACGCAGGCTGCCATGCGGGATATCCAGCTGGAGATGCATCGCAACGAGTGCACGCGGATTCGTCTCTCGGCGCAGAACACCTTCGCACCGCGTTCCATGGATGGCCCGAGCGCCCGTCAACTGGGAAAAAGGCGACGTCACACGAAAAGCCCTGCCAACCGTTTCATCTGTTTCCGAAAGCCGTTCTCGGCAGGCTGACGAGTTCACCTCGGTGTCTGTCCAATCCCACCAGTTGAAATCGCCGGCACTGGAAGATGCGCTGGAGCGTCGCGCCTCGACGGAACGATGTTCCCTCATCCGTAGAGGAGAACGAGGTCACGGATTATGCACTCCTCCTGCCGCGCATCGTAACAGCCGATCCACGTGGTCTATCCTGCGGGATCCGTGCCGCTCCTGCATTCTCGCGAATGTCCTCACTGAGGATATGGCGTAACTGGTAATTGTGTGCGAAAAGTCGGCAATCATCGGATAAAGTGGTCCAAAATAGTGCATGTGACGCGAAAATACAAAGGGTGCATCCCCATGCGTCCCCAATTTCGCCCAGAGCGAGTACGCCGGCAGGATCCGTCAAACGCATCGAACGCGAGCAGAATCTCTCCCACGAGCCCAGAAAGCCGCTGTTCAGCTTGATAAGTCGCTTCGCATGAGCACTCATCTCCTTTCATTTTCATCTTCCGCATTTTTCATCGGATGCAGCGGCATCGTTTGATTGATTGATCCGTCCAAATCCGCGCCCCATAACCTCATTCGCCGACATGATGATGATCGAAAGCATGAGGATCGACATTATGGACGATGAATTTCGGTTTTCCGACCTGCGTTGTCCCAACGCAAAGCGAAAGATTAACGTTGCGCTCGCGGCGCGTATATGCTCCCTGTCATGCAGAATGTGACGCCACGGTGCATGTTGTCGATGATGCTCTCCGCGATTTCCCGATGGCGATCGGAGACAATCCGCACAGCCTTGCCGCTGGTGGAAGCCAACGCGATCTTATCCACCATCGTCGCATTGATGAACATATAGATCAACGTAAACATCGCGGTGCCATGCCAAAGAGGAATGCGGCAATCAGCATGGTAGGACAGTTGAGCGAGAAAAGCACGCCGCCCAATGTGCACGATCAATAGTACTTTCCTTTGATCGCTGCAGGATGTCGAATCCGCCCGTACTGCCGTTCATGCGGAACTGCGCAAACCGTAGCCGAGTCACTGCGACACCGCCGTACACTGTTGTCAGCATCCTGTCGTTCACCGGTGACATAGGCGTTAAGTGTTGGACGTGTGAGATCGAGCAGAGGATCGCTGTACGATTGATAATATCGGTAAACGTATGCGCACGTCATCAACCACGCCATAAAGAGCGGCGGAGATGTTATAGACGAACGTCTGCAAACCGATCGGCAGTCCGAACAGATAGTGAACAGCATCGCAATTCCGGTTGCCTGCCATGAGCAAATGCGCCGGAACGAAAATAGATTGATCGCGCTGCTCGCGATGGAGACATCCAGCGTGATACCGGCGCAACGCGCGACGCGATGCCCCAGCATACGCATGTGCATGATGATGCGTCATGTTCCGTATCCTCCCAGACGAACGTGCAGCAGACGGCAGCGCAGTGCGTCAATTTCCTTCTGTTCGAGGTAAATCACGCTTGCAAGATCCTGCACCAGGCGGACGGCAACCTATGGAGAACGTGAGAGTGCCTCTGTCTCCTCCTCGGTCAACGGCAGCATGGTCATCCGCGTGGAAAGCAGTGCTCTTCGATGCTCGGCATCCAGATTCAACACGAAGATGGCGGTGCATTCATCGGATCGTCGTAAACGCATAGTGGTATGATCATCCGCGAACTGCCCACTGTGCTTTTCAAACACCGAAAAATATGGCTGCTCGTCGCACCAAGCGCACATCTTGCCCGCGGGCGGTACGCTTCTCCCATGGGGCTGATGTCACCACCCTTCTTTCCTGCGACGGTGGTCGAGACAACAATATCGTATGTGAACGTGCAGATGAATCCCATAGACTATCTGCGTCCCTCTGTATCCTCCTCGCCCACACCTGTCTGGTGACTGCTCTGTATCCCCGAAATGCCGCGATAAAGGAAGAGTCCGTGTCCTGTCTGCTTGCCGCTTCTCCTCGCAAAGAGAGCCACAGAATGCCAACCAGGAAAGAGGGACTACCATATCGTTCCGCATATTCTTCACCTCAGCCATCGAGGCTATCAGATATAGGCATTCTCAAAAAGAAAAAGCTGCCAGTGCTCCGCAGTCGTGATCTCACTCTCCCGCCGCGTCCTGCCGACGACGGACAGATCTACCGTTCCGATCATAAAGTCCTCGTGAACAAAGAGATGATTGACTCCATGACGGGCTCCTCCTCCGTCATGCCATCGCCTCCCCTGATGCACGTCGGATACGCCTTCCCCAAAGGCCAAATGACGGGACGCATTCTCATCAAAGAGTGTATTGTGAACAGGATCCCGCTCGCAGAGATGGGCGACGCGTGCGGCACGAGCACCTCGCCATGAAGGATGCCCCTCATCCCGTCTGCAAGAGCTCGCTGCGGATGCTTTTCCCCGCTCTCTGCGTGGTGGTCCGTCACCTTCCCCGCGACGGAATGTCAGCGAAAGCCAGAGATCGAGATTCCCGTTATAGTGCGGGGTTTCGACGCGATCTTTAACAACACCATTCACCATCTCGCTTCGGCAGGGGTATGGAGCTTCTCCGTGGGGAATATTCGCGACGAGACATCGTCCCCGATGCCGCCCGTTCGCACTGCCATCCAGATATGCCTTGGGCAGTTCCACATGGAGATCCGTGCCAAGACCGTTCCGATGGTGAAGTTCCAAAGTAAATCATGCATTCAGAAAATCTGCCGTCTTCTGCAGAGCAGATACGTGCTCCTTCCATGCCGTAGCGGATCGAGACTCCTCCGACTTTGCGCGCGCGCAGAATCTCCGTCGAGGCGCTGCCGCCTCTCTTCTGCTCGTGCGGGAACACCTTGCACGCCCACGCAGGCGTGGAGACGACACTAACGCACCAGTGTTCTGATTGCTCATCAACCGCGCTTGCCAGCCTCTGCAGAGCCGCTTTCCTGCTGTCTGCCCAGCCTCCGTCAGACGCTTCAGGTCGAGCATCGGAGGAAGGATCCGGTTTTCCGCCGCGATGGAGATAAACGCCGCTCCACTGCGCCGCACTTTCATCGTAGAATGTCTTTCGCCATGAAAACTCACGGAATCGTGCCGCAGACGCCTGACAGCGGATGTGAGACTCCTCATCACTTTCAGTTCACGGCAACATCATGCGCACCTGCGACAGTAGGCTTCCTCCGCGAGTGCATGGACAAAATCGCACAGGTATCGGCGCATGAATAACGAGCGGTTGGTCTTCCTGAAGATTCACGCGACACGTACCACAAGAGCGGCATATTTACGAAGCAAATGCGTGTTCGCTATACCTCATCCGTATCAAAAGAGTGTCACGGGACCGTCGTTGACCGATACCTGCATATCCGCACCGAATTCTCCATGTGCGACAAGAAACGCCAGTGTTCCACCAGATGCGTGCAAACGCCTCGTACGCAGGAATTGCCACATCCGGCTTTGCCGCCGACCCGGACGTCGTTTTGAGATCCGCAAAGAGCGTAAACTGCGGAGATCACCAATACCGCACCGTTCACCTCCGGAGGCGCACGGTTCATCTTTCCCGCATCATCGAGAGAACACGCGCAGATGAGATGATCTTTTCTGCCAGATGCGCTGCATCGGCGTCCGTATCCTCCGGCGCAATACCGAGCAAAATGAGATAACCCGTTCCGATCTGCCCGCCGCATCCCATCAATATGGACGGATGCCTCCTTAACACGCGTGACTACTGCTCGCAACATCTACCTCGTTTTATCAGTCCCTTTACACAATGTGCTCTGTATAACACGCCTTGCGCGGATGTCTTTCCTATGCGGAGAGCCGAAAAAGAGCCGCGCAGTGCCGTCTGATCCTTTTGCCCCCATGGTCTCGCGTGCGAGTGCATCCGAGAACAAGGGACGCCGACTATCCACCGTCCGCATTGGCGGCTGTGCCGGGAGAATCGAGCGCAAGTGTAGCCGCCCGGCGCATCGGAAATGATTCGTAAACACACTGATAAGGATCTCCTCAGTCCTCGCACAGTGTCGCCTATGACGGCACGCCGTAGGCATCCCTGCGCATAGGATTGATTCGCCGCCACTTTCGGACGACGCCTCCATTCAGCACGGCTGATTCGTCGGATCTGCCTTCTCCGGTACAGTAGGATGGAGTGCGCCCGAGCAACATCCACCGAGAGACAGAACCGCTTGCAGAATCGTCTCAAGATACTCCTCGCGCGAGCATCCGGGTGCCGTATGGAGCCTGCTCCAGGTGCATCCCAACACAGCCGACCCTGCGCCCTGCTTCGTACGGCGCCGACCTCCTCATTGTCAAGAAACACTGCGACACGGATCCCCTCTGTGCCATCCCAGTCATTCACGGCATCAAAGACATGCCTTGACCGAGACAAGAGTATCGAGCAGCGCAGCGCCGACGAAAGCACTGTCCGCCCCAGCGAGACAGCCGCACTCACAGGATAGGCATTCAGATCATGCGGACAGGATCTCCTCGGGGAGCATTCAGCTCCGCGGCGAAAGTGCAGTCAGTCTATCCTCGTCACACACCTTCTTCGCGACCGTCGAGGAAGACGGCGAGCGGGAGATCCTTCTGCGCTTCAACTCCACTCCCTCATTCACTTACAGTTCATGTGTCTCGCGAATTCGGAACGATCATCAGCGGACGGCGAAAAATCGACACGAGTGCATCTGCGGAGCACAAAGGATCTGTGCTGCGACATGCCCAGCCTGCGAGGAAAGGGGACGATCCATCCACGTACTGCGGATCATCCGCCGTATACCTCCACGATTGAGCTTTACCATGGCCGTGCTCGTGCATCTGCATGCGGCTTGACGCACGCAGACATGGAAAATCTGTATGGGCACAGACAATGCGCAGCGGTCGTGCACATTCTCGCCAATCGAAACGACAACGCCGCCCAGTATCAAACAGAGAAAATAATAACTGTGCCACTGCAAATTCCTTCCTCAGGAGACAGATGCGCCCCGAGCAGTCGTTGCATGTCCTGCCGGCACGCATGATATGGTGAAAGTCGCCGTATCAATAAAGTCAATCAATTCACTCGGCACATTTCACGTCTCTTCGTGCAGGTCACGCGAGCCCTCCGCCCATAAACGAAAAAGACCCGCCCACCGGCTGGTCTTCGCTAAGCAAAAATGGTCAGGGATGACAGGGGTTCGAGACCTGCGGCCTCATCGTCCCGAACGATGCGCGCTTCCGCAAAGCACGCCACATCCGACAACGATATGTATTCTGAGCAAGTTTCATCGGAAAATGCAAGCATTATTTTTCAGCTTGTCAGAAAACGTAAGTTGTAAAATAAATTGACGTAAAAAGTTCCATTTTGCAAACGGTTCAGTTAAACTTTTGGTCACAACACAAAAAGAAACTGAAAGTGAGACTGCAAATGGAACAGAATCATGATACTACAAAAACAGGAAATGGAAACAGCTGACGGGCGGGATCGGTACAAAATCGAAGCCTATTTCCAGGCCGGGTTGAAGCCACGAAATCGCCGCGTACATTGGCTGCTCAAGCGTACCGATTGAGCGGGAGCGGCGTCTTGGAATGACAGCACAGCTCAAACCTGCGACGAAGAATATCAAGGTCTGTGGAGACCTGCAGGTGCAGTGGGTGTATCTTGCCGATGTAGCACAAAAGGCGACACGAGGAAAAATCGCTGCTCGTAAGGGCGGGGGCTGAAAATCGATAAAAGACCACGCGCTTGCTCGACACGATGAACATAGAGATCAAAAACGAAAAATGGTCTCCTGCGGCGGTTATCGGTGAGCTCTGTCAACGCGGCTGGAACTATGATGTCACATTTTGTCAAGACCCTGTATAACTATATCGATCAACAGCTGTTTCTCGAACTCTGCAAACGACGACCTCCTATACAAAAAGAATCAGGGGCAAACAGACAGAAAACAGCAGGCGCGGTGTTGCGTGGAACAACCGGGATGGGAAAAAGCATCGACGAGCGCCCTGAGCCGGTGAATCGGAGAGAGGGTTTGGACATTGAGAGATTGACTTGGTCGTCGGTCGCAAAGGGACAAAAGCCGTGTAATTTTAACGATTGGTCGAACGGCAGACGAAATCGCTCTATGTTCTGATAAAGAACAAGAGCCAAAAAGAGTGCTGCAAAGCACTTCGTCGGTTCAACCACGCGTCAAAGGGAGACTTTACGCACGTATTCAAAGAGCATCTGGCAGACAACGGGGCAGAGTTTTTGGATGGCGAAGAATGAAACGTGCCGCCAAATGCGGCGGGTATATTACGCGCATCCGTACAGCAGCTGGGAGCGTGGAAGCAGCGAAAAAGCGGGAATCGCATGCTGCGCAGGTTTCTTCCCAAGGGAACGGACTTCAGCAAATTGAAGCCGAAGGAACTGCAGCGGATTGAGGACTGGCGTCAACAACTATCCACGCAAGATTTTCGGGTATAAGTCAGCAAACGATATGTATGCTGCGATGATATAACTCGCTAAAAAGTTTAACGAGACCTTGCGACAATTAAACTTGCAATTTGCTCAGCTTGTCAGAAAAGCACACACAATCAAAAACCTTTTCCGCCGCTCCCGAAAAAGAGCTCTTGAGCAGGCGGCACACTCTTCGGCCAATACCCCGGCACACACATCCGGTTGATGGTTCGGTCCGGACAGCCTGTGATATTGAACGGGATTCACGCCCTGCTTTACTGTCTGTGCTCCGTGAGACGACGCGACTGATAGCGGCTCATCCTGATTGCACCAGCACGCTGGGACATGGCTCGATGGTGACATCGAGCGTCAACCCCGTCAGTCGCCAACGCCCCAGTGCCTTACAGGGCACGGCGGATCGCGATCAACTCTGCATGTGCTGCGGCATCGTGCTCCGTCTCACGGAGATTGTATCCGCTCGAGATGACACTTCACGCATCATCGAGGATGACTGCACCGATGGGAACCTCTCCCGCATTGATAGGGCCGCCTCGCCTCTTCAAGGCGAGGCGCATGTCCATGAAGATCATCCGGCATGAGGCAGTTTTCTCTTTGCGTCGGAAATGTCAGCCTTTCCCTGATAAAACAGGGACTGCGTTGCACGCCGATCTCCAGATGATATGCCGTCTCGGAGATCCTCCTGCTTCATCTGTCTCTTTTTCTTCTTTTTCACCTCATCTTCAAAGATAGAGGAAAAAGATTCATCCTTTTTCTCGCTCTTCAAACCCTTTTTCTGCGCTCAAGAGCTCATCGTTATTAAAACGGACGCGCTTAATGCGCATGACACGTTCAACTCGTTCTACCATTGCTGACACCCCTCCTTACATTCCAGAATGGATGTTATTTACGATCTCACCTTTAATATCGACATTTCGATGTAAACCTTAAACAGAAAAGCATTTCGTCCATCCAAAGGAGTGATTCATCAAACACTGTAACGCTCAGCAAGCCAACAATGACAAGATATCGCAAGAATAACACAGAGATTCTCACACAAAGACGAAATAGCAGTATAGAGGGCGATTATGGTATTTTGTAGACAAGCTGTGAGACAACAAAAAGTAGAGTGACGGCTACGTTACGCTGTCCCTCTTGTCGTTTACGCCATTACCACTCCGCGACGTTATACATTACCGTCGCGCACAGCATAAAGTCAAGTACCACCGCTGAGATGACAATCCCGATATAGGTCAGGATTTTACGCATGCAGACGCCCTAGCATGTCCTTGCTTGTGATATAGCCATCACGTATCGCCCCGCGGATTCCATACGCAGCCGCAAAAATCGTCGGCGTTGCAATCCCCTGCTCAATCAAACGCTTGCGTGAGAGAAACAGCCACTTCGTGAAGAGGTCAGCAAACACGAGGATACAGAATGCACCGAAAATCTGTGCGTGCTCCTCGTACGCAATAGACAGAGCGCAGGTAACAGACAGTTTGACACCCATGCCATCTTGCAATTTTTGAAGTACGTGTAACATCAAAACCCTCCGCCATATTACTCCTTTCCTGCATGGAAGGGCGCACGTTCATAGGCGCACGCCTCCCTTTTCTATCTTTTCCCATATCTGCCCGATCTCTCCTTGTCCCGCAAAAACAGCCGCTTCCCACAGCGGCTGTCATACCTTTCATTCCTCATCATCGGTCACACTAAGCAGTGTCTCTCTGCTTCACATCACTGCATGTGCTGTGACGATCTGTTTTTCCCATTGGTATTCGGGCGACCGTTCTTTGCGCGTTCCTTCGCCGTGCGCTCTTGCTGAATCTGTGCCTCCTTTACCTGTCTATCGGTGATGCCGAGCGCGTTCAGTGTGCGACGGTTCGCATCGGACAGGGTCGTCAATATAGGACTGTATCGCATCCTGTTTTGTGTGCTTGTCCTTCGTGCGCATCTCATAATCATAGTTCGTGACAAATGCGTTTTGTGCTCTCCTCCACGCTGCGGAATCCGAGCGCATGTGTAATCTGTCATAGGCACTATCGTAGCGCGTGTTTACGCGGTGATGCGTTGTGCGGGACACTCCAGCAGCGCCTGTGCCATGTTGCCAAGTGCGGGCGACACGGCTTTTGAGTGCCTCAATCGGATTGCCTTCATGCGCCTGATGCGAGCATATTGATTGCCGTCGCCGCCATCGAGCCCTCCCAGCTGCTGAGCAACAACGCCTGAGACACTATCGGGCTTCTGCCCGTAGAACTCGCCAGAGAACGCATTACTCATACCGATGCGCCCTGAGATGTCGAGCCCGAACGTCGGGGCAAGCACGCCGTAAAGTGCCGTCTCTGCGACGGACTTCTTCACGGGGGTCTTTCCTGCCCAGCGCAAGAATCTCGCCTTGATATCACGGGCAATATCCTCATCGTCCCCGTCGCCAATGCCAAGAGGAACGAGAAGAGGCTGATTGAGAGCTCGCCGAACGGGATGCTCCCGCCAATCCCACAGAAAAGAACGTACCAGGACAAGCATGCGTACTTTCTGCCCGCGTGTTCCATTCTTCAGGATGTTATACATGAACTCAAACTGCATGATGGGATACTTCTGGAACTGGAAGAGGCTGCTGCGTGATAACGAGAGCCCGCGCGAAGCATCCCCGGCGCGTTTACGCTGAGTAGTCAAAGTTCGCGTCGTCGTTGATCTGCTGCGCATGAGGCGATTGCCTTTGCCGAGCTCGTCGCGCTTCTCCATCCCTATCTTTCCACCCCTGATAGTATGCACCAAGCACTGCCGCCTTGCGCACGAGGTGTATCGGCCTTTGGAACGGTGTGAGCGTCCACTCACCAAACTGCTTGGCTTTCTGGTACACAGTCCCTGCGCGTCCTCCGCGCCGCTGCGAGTAGCCGCCGTTATCCGCTGCGAGATTGATGTCTTCAAGAAGCCCAGAGGCCTCAATGATCTTTTCGTCCAGTGCCGACGGATGCAGCGCACGCATCGGCCGCTTGCCGCATAGCCGTGGTCGTTCGAGTGCCGCACCTACGTTGATGAACTGCGAGAAGTTGACCGCCATCGAAGCAAAGTTAAAGAGCCCCAGCTTTGTGATGGCGTTCACGTCGAGAGCTCCGTTGACCGCAAGTGCGGCGCGGTCGCCGTAGCTATCTGCAATGCGCTTGCCGAGCCACGTTCCCTTGATGAGATCGTTGAGCCACACCTCCACGCCGCGCGGGTTGCCGTTCACATCGTTAATGAGGTCTTTACAATACCGCGCTGTCATGTTCTTTGGTTCGCTGTCAAACGCAGCCCGAAGCACCGTTCATAAAAGGCCGATTGCGGATGGCTTGAAATCCTCCATGGCGATATAGCGCGCGCTGCTGTTGATAGTAGTGCGAGTACCCACATGATGTTTTTGTCGAAGCCCTCTGCACCCTTGCGCTTCATCATGTTTCCAAAGAAACGGTGACGGAGTTTAAGGGTTGCACCCGCACTTTCACGCAGGAACGTCCGCGCATCCGCAAGTGACATCTGCGTGCTCTCTGTGAAAACTTCTTCGCCATCTGCGCAAACTCCATATCCGCCAGACGACAGCAGCATTTTCCGCATCCATGTCAAACCCTTTCAGGCGAACGACATAGATTGCGGTCTTTTGTTCTTCTCAGCAATGGCATTTGCCGATCTTCACGGCTTCATTCAGCGTGCGCCCGCTGCCGACCGAGTGTAACGTATCTCCTTTGACACGGGGGTCTTTGTACTGCTCGTAGACCATCCATCGCTGGAAAAAGTGGGGCATGTGGCCCGTGAGGTTGTTGATCGGCTTGATGCGCTCCACGTCAGCCCACATGATACATCCCCGCCCCGTATGCTTTCGCGTTCGCGGGAACGGCGCGTGTCACGTTGATGTTCTCATCCTTTTTCCATGACGAGAGAGCTCTCTGCACTCAGGAGTTTGTTCTTGTCTCGTATGTCTTTCCTCCTCACGTCAATTCAATGTTTCCGTCCTGCATCTCTGTGTCTTACTCAGCATCCGACAGGCGAATCCGAGTGACTCTGCATATAGCTTTCCACGTCCTCGGGACGCCAGCACCTCGAGCGCGTCTGACCTGCATCCGCGCCTCGTTTCAGAAGCTCGTACGCCTTCTTCAGTTCGCGGCGCACAGCGTATAGGACGCACGACATTATCGCTTGCACCGCCGCCCGCAGCTCTGCGCTCGTGTACTCTGTACGTCGCGTCTCCTGTCCAGAGGATCTCTGTGACCTTCTCCATGTCGGCGGGATTCTTCACGAGCTCCGTGAACTCTTTGAGAGACTTGGCAAAGTCGTTGCGCAGCTTCTCCTGCTTTGTGCGTTGCCTTACTCACGCAAGGTCATGGAGTGCCTGTGACGAACGGGTTGCGCTTTGCCACCCTGCCCGCACGCTCTTTGCATAGTCGGCGCATGGCCGATGTCCATAACTACAGGCGTAGCAGGTGATGCGCACTTTCCCGTTCGGTAGTTCGCGACGAGAGATCACCTCGTCGTCGGTGAGACGCTTATCTTTCATGAACCGTTTCACCTGCGATACGCCGATGATCAGCGGTCACCTCTGCGCCGTCGTGAACTTCAACTCGCGGGAAAGCTTTTACCCCGATTTGAGGGGCGTCCATCATGCGACGGAAGTTCCCGACAGGCTTTCACCGTTCGTACGCGCAGAGAATTTGGGCATAGAAAAACCGTCCTGATTGTCAGAACGGTGTTGTTCTTAGTTTTCTTCGTTTCCGCTACGTACTTCCTCCGTGCTCTCTGTTGGTTCGTTCGAGGCTTCGCCAAGAATGTACTCAGTGAACTCCCCGATCTCCTCGTTGTTGAAGGGCGGCTTCTTTGTAGATAAATCCACCATAGTCAAGCATCTCCTTCTCTTCGCTTTGTAGCGATCAAAACAGTTCATTGACCTCTTCATCCGGAAAAAGTTCATGGTTTTCGTGATACGTTCTACAACATTCCGTCGATTTCACGCGTGAGAATTGAAATATTCACTGCGTTTTGAATACACGCAGCGCTTCTTCTCTGGAGATAGGGGTTTTCATCGTCCATCTCTTTGTGAACCTCATCCACAATGCCCCGCTTCAACATGTCTTACGCGTAGCTTTGCATACGAGTACAACACATTGGCACGAACCATATCTTTTTGCGCTGAAGTCGGTCAACGTTACTCTTGTATCACCTGCGCCCGCTTTGTTTGTCAAGCGAATATTTCACAGCCGGCAGAGGCTTCCCATCCCGCAGCGTGATTCATGCTCCGTCGTTCGCGACACGGAATATCTGTTTCCGTCTGCGTCGCGGATGGAGCCGACGAGGTTGCCGAATGCCCACCATTGCCCGCCGCTGGTCGTTTGTGAGCCCTCCTTTCGGTGTGAAGAAATGGTCGTAAGCGTCACGACATCATGCACCCACGCAACGAGACGTTCGACAATCGTGTCACGCTTTACATCACGCAGGAGAGGTACGCGGCGGCGCACATCGGGCAGGGCGTCTGCGATCATCTCTTCGATCACATCTGCATCACTCATGTGTCCGCACCGATCTCGCTGCGGTATGCGTCAGCTGTTCTTTTATTGAGCCTTCCGCACCGCTGATCTCGTGAACGATGTCCGTTGTAGGGGTCGGGGTTGTTTGCCTTCATCCAGTGCGTGGGCTTCATGCCAGAACGTCCGCGAGGCGTGATCTCGCTGTCGACGTTGAGGAAGGTCACACCGTCAGAGTGGAATCCATGAAGAGACGGGTCGCCCCTTGAAGAGTCACAACCCGACACCCATCTCACGTCCCCAGTCACGCAAGGCACGCTTACGCGGGCTAAGACGTTCGGTGAGACAAGCGTGATGTCATCCAGCATCTTCTTTGAGCTCCTCCTGCCGACGTGCGGAGAACTTCTCCAGAATCTTGATTGCCTTGTCGTCGAATACAACAAATGTACGGCCGTTCTGCTCGTCGTTATAGACTGCCCTTTGACGCCGTACTCGTTGAGGGAGTTCGATGCTTCCTTTTGCCCTTCCGCGAGGTCGCTGATCGTTCCGTAGATAGTTGTGCCGTCCGCCTCGGATAGCGCATCCATGATCTCAGCAACGACTTTCGCCTTGCCCATACGGCGACATCGTTCCAGTTCTCAAGTTGTTCAAGTGTCAGCCCGCGAACGAGTTTTCCAACGCCTTGCGCACCTTTGGGCGGCTGCTCATCGAACGATTTTGCCTGCATCGAGCAAGACATCCGCATCCGGGATTTTTCAGCGTGATAGAGTTTATCCCCATAGCCTTCCGCCGTCTTGCGCTTCTCGGCGTGGTACAAGCCAGCCGTACGCTGCGCCCCCTGTGCCCGTCCCAACGTAGTCAAGGTTGGCATATCGTAGTTCGCCGCAGAGCCCGTCCATGCCCAGAGAACTTTGCGCGCTCCTGCGTTAACGCAGAGCCTTTGCGACTTGCAGGAACTCTTTTTCCTGCGCTGCATCGGTGAACGTGACCTTCCCTGTTCTCGCTCTTTGCACCGTATTCCACGGCTTTAGTCTTCAAGTGTTGGTTCTGTCTGGAAGAATAGACCAAGCGTCGGTTTTGCTTTAACGCTTTCTGCCTCCTCCTGTGCTACATCGGCGGAGTCGTTTTTGGGCGTTGCGCTTTGAGGCTTTGTGCATCTGGCAGATGCTCAGACTGCGTATTTTTATCCGTCACCTCCTGGCATTGTCCCCAAACAGACCTTCCTGCCCGCCTGTCTCGGCGTGCGTTTTCGCCTCCTCAAGCACTCCGCGAGACGGACAGGCTGTGTCTCAAAAGAGATCGCTATCCGTCGGGTTCTCCATTCCGTCAAGCGACTCTGCGATATGCTGAAGTAGTTCCCCGATACGCTTCGCGCTGCGCTGTTCTCGTCCAAGAAGGAGAGAATCTCACGCATCTCTGCGCTGTCCTCGTGCTCTGAGAACGGTGCCTGTGCGCCGAGATATCCTTGACGCTGTCACCGCTTGCACGCAGCGTGTTCAGCTGTTTTACCGCATCGGCGATTGCGTCGCGCAGTTCTCGATGTGCGGTAACGTCCTTCTTGACGGATAGACGCGCCATCATCGGCGGCAGCGGACATGAGACCGTTTGATACGTTGCGTGTGTCGTCATCGGTGCTCTCTGCCATCTTTTGCAACGATCTCATCGTCCCCATAGGCGGCGGCAAAGAGCGCACGCTTTTACGCGCTGGATTCCATCGGCGTTCACATGCCGTCCTTATCCAGATAGGCGTTCAGCTCGCCTGCCTGACAACCTTATGCAGAACACCCGCCACAAAGTCACGGTTCGCTGCGATCGTCAAGTCTCCTTTTCTCATTTTGGACAGCTACGTGTCCATGACCGTAGTGTGAGCTTGTCCGCGTCTGCCTGTGCATTACTCGCTCGCACCCATGCGGACCCGCCCGTCGTCGAGCCGATGATGTCGTTCATGGTATCCGCCGAAATATCCCCTGTAGCCTCTCACGTACAAGAACGGGGGTTATCCACGCGTTCTACGGCTTCACGAGAAAGCCAGAATGTCTCTGCGTTCTCCGCGAGATGGTTGCGGTACGCCGCCGCGCGCTCTTTGTTGCGTGCTCATGCGCGTGCAATCGCAATCGTGCGGCCGTTACCGTTGGAGGACAACACCGTCGGCTGCGGATGAGAGGTGCGCCCTGATTGAGGTGCGCCCCTCACCCAGTTCCTCAGGGCGCAGCGTGTTCGACATACGTTCCACTTTGCTGACGCATGACGACGCGTTCGCGGTCACGCGGTTGGAGAGCAGACGGATAGCCGGGATTGATTTCAGTGCACTCGCATCATGCGACGCGATGAGATCCATCCGCGAGACACAACACGGTACTGTACGGGGATGCTCTTTCCGCTGTCTGTATACCTCCGTTTCTTTTTCTCGCGGATAGGCAGAGAGATCGGAAGAGTCCTCGATGGAGATCATCCGCGCCATGATCTCTTTCCACCTCAGGCGTTGCCTTGCCGCCCGTCCCCGTGAACGCCTGATAGACGCGCTGGAGGAACGCGCGGAACTTTGCGAATACGGCGCGCAGCCCCCTTGTCGGTGCGATCACCCGATCTTGAGGTACATCTCAAAACCACGGGGCGAATCGTTCGTGCTCCCACCGTCTCTTGAGGTTGTTCCGTGCACGTCGGTCATTCCCTCGCCGCAAGTGCCGCGCGGATTTTCTTTGTCAAGCTCCGGCAAAGGAACGGGCAAACGGCGTGCCTTTGTACCTCTGCCGCCTGTCCTTCGCGCACGCCGCCCTTTTTCACCGTGGCTAGGTCTTTCTCTGCCGTCGGTGAGCATAGGTGCAGATGTTCAAGGTCAAGGGAAGAGATGCCCCTATCCGTGGAGGAACGTCGATTCATCCGCCAGCCTCAAAGAGAGATGATGCGTTGCCCATTCGGAATGTCCTGCGTCGTTCCCTTGATGATCTCGTTCATCTGCTGGTTGAATTTGTTGATGATGGAGATTGCCTTTGTCGTCGAACACGACGAAACAGCGGCCGTCACGCCCGCCGACATAAGTACGCCCTTAATGCCGACCCTCGTTCAGGGGCAAGGAGGCGGCCTTATCACTACCACGACCACGTGAGAGGGCTAGATAGATTTTCACGCCCAACCATCTTGTGTAGAGTTTTGGTAAGGAAAGTTTGTCGGTAGCCTTGCTCAGCTTGTCAAGAGCCTCTGCGTACGACGCGTTCCTGCTCTTTTTATGCCTCCAAAATACGAGCATTTTTCAAGATACGGGCGGGATGCTTCAAGGTTATCCAAGTCATCCAATCACGCACGGATTCAATTTGTCCGTGTTGATTGAACTGTATATGATCCAAATCCCGGAAAAGTTGCACGCGCTCTTTTGGCGGTTTCGTGCGATCAAGAACATCACGGAGTGCGGATATATCTTCCGCATCCTGATCTATGTTTCTCTTCGCTGCTGTCAGTGACGAACGCAATCCGTAGAGCAGGGTCGTCGTACGGGTTCTCAGAGGTGCGTGTAGGTAATCCTCAACCGATTCCCCGCATACAGTTCCTTCCAGCTTCTCCTGCACGAACTTCGGCTGCGCATCGAACGGCTTGCTCGTCGAGAAGAACATCGTTGTCGGGGATTTCTACCTCGTAGAGCTTGCCGCTCGCAGTACTTTCATAAGTGACATCATTGTTCTTCAAAAAGGCGAATAACCTCTTCAACAACCGCGCTCCTCCTTTTATTGTCGAATTTGGTGAGAGGTTCAAGTCCCTAATGGCAGCAGGTATGTTCCCATTCTCGCTTAAAGCAAGTTGCTTAAAAGCGAATCCAAGAGGAGAAATGGAAGATACTTCCCCCACGGCTGTCCAGAAAAGCGTCACCCGACCCACTCAATATAGCTATTGTCACCAAGATGGATAGTCGTGCGTTTCGTCGAAAAGTCTTTCCTTATACGCCTCCGACGTACTCCTCACCTAGCAAAATACAGTCCCCATCCGTGCACCTGCGCCTGCCCGTGCCGATCGCAGAGAGCAGGAACTCCACAAGCCGCGGCGTGCCGTGCCATGCGGACTGGTTGAATTTTTCTCCGTTGACAACCCGATTCGCTCCTGTATCATGAAAAGCGAAAGAGGTTGAACGTCCGAAGGAGTCAGGCTGTCGGCGACATCTGCCGTCCGGCTGGGGTGACCTGTAAGCATGGACGCGGCGTCACCTCTCTTGCACCCGCATCCATAATGTCTTTCGCTTGTGCCGTTCTTTGTAATCCAGTTATCAATCCCTCTCTCATTATCAAGAACGCGTTTTAAGGAAAATCCGCCCCGTAGGAAGAAGTTTCATAAGACACGCCCGCAATACCGCGCGGCGTTTTTACTTTTGCAACAGAACGATTTCCCGCCGTAGTCTCCTTTCAGTCTTATCCTGATGGACACGCAGAAAGTTCTCCATGTTTTCTTGAATGACAGCAAAATCTTCATCCGTCATTTCGGGATGATGGTTGTGCATGTGAATCATATCATCCTGTGCGACATCCACAAACGCGCCGCTCGGTGCGGTAATCCTCAGGAACATCTTCTTACGGCTTCCACTACCCGCCTCAGGGTTTGCGCATTTGTCGGCTAAACTCAGACAAACTTGTCGTGTCACTTTTTCTTCATCGCCTGATGCAGTGCGTTCGGCGCCGTCTTGTCTCCTCTGTCTTGCAGGGCAAACATATTGCGGTAGTAGTCCATTGCCGTGAAGGGCTTCCGAGTGCCGTGCGAATCTTGCGGGCGATAATATCCGCATGACGCGCAAGGAGGACTGCGCCGACCGAAGCAGCACGGGCGACCTTCTTGATTCGACGAGACTCTGCGCAGCTTGTCGCGCAAGGCGGTCACACGTCTTTCGCGGCTGCACTCAGCCCCTTTAGCGCCACATCTGCTCGTCCTCCGTGAAGCGGATTCTCGCGCTTTCGCTTCTCAGGTGATATGGTAGAGGTACAAGGATCACCCTGATTTATCGGATGAGATGCCCCGCGAGATTCGCTCCAACATTCTTTGCCGACGCGGAGACCGCGCCAGCGTTGGACTCGGCGGCAGCGTTCTAAGCTCGTGCTATAAATCAGGTGATCTGTTTGTTGTGTAAGAGGTTTATCCCCTTTGGCATGGCAGAAATAACAATATAGTAATTCCCGTTGCCATCGGTTTGAAGCTCAAACAAATCGGAGCAACTCGTTCATAATGCCTGCACTCTTATTGCCAGATTTCACAAGAGAGTACGTGGGGTTGGCTTTCCCGTATTGGGGGTCTCATGTAGATGCGGTCAAGTTCTCCGCAACATCGCAATCAAATCCTCCATGGAGCTATATCCAGCATCTAGTGCCTGTGCCTCATGTTCTTTTGAGTGGATAAGTCCTTCACATCATCCCCGACGCGCAAACGAATTTCACCGATGGGGAGATACGCCGCTTTGTTCCATGGCAGCGTTAGAGATTGCCTTGGTAATCTCGAAAATTCCTGCTCCGTTCGGCTTGATGATAAATTCTCGGGTCTGCCTCCGTAAGAGGTCTGCCCGATTCCGTCTCATATCCATCTGTGGCATAAGCTCGCCTTTATCGGCGGCTTTTTAGTGCTCTGTTTTTGGGCAGAACTCCCCTGACTGCTTTAGAGCCGTTTTTGAGCGCGTTCGCCACGCTGTCAAGCAATCTCTGTCGTCTGCCTGTGCTTCCGTGCTCTGGCGCTGTCCTGCGTGGTCTGAGGGGCGTTCCTGCGCGTTCGTGTCTCCCACTTCTGATCTTCTCGTCGGCATAGCGGATTGCTTTCTTGCTAGCCAATCGAAAGGTCGTCACGCGAGTCGCTAGAGATGGGAATGTTGTTCGCCACCATGAAGCGGCCGGAGTGCATGGGCAGATCACGCCGTCCGTCGTCGCTGTCAGGCAGACGATCTGGGGACAAGGGGACGTACGCCAACCACGAGGATAGGTGCTGCTTGCGTTCTGCACGGGCGGTGCAGCGACTACATTTCTCTGCGGTGCGTATGGCGTAACCGTTGGGGCGTTCTCCTGAGGGAGCAGGTGTAACGTTCTGTGCGTTTCGTCTTCCGTGCTCCCATGAGTGTGTTGTGAGAACTGTGCAACGTCGGGCTGTCTGCGTTCGCCGCGATCTGCGCTGCCGTCGCTCCAGTCCTGCCGATCACGCCTGTGCGTGAGGCAGGAATGGAGCAGCTGCTCCCACTGTTGGACTTTCCTGAGGATGTCAGAGAGCTCCTCGCGAGAGACACAGGGCATACCACCGCCTCCTCTACGGGGAAGAAAACGTCTGCGGGGCTGCATTCTCTACGACGGTATCACCGACAATGTTGTTGTCGGGGCAGTCTGCATCGGAATCTGCGTGGGTCTGCACCGCGTCCTGCATCGGTGCTTCTGCCTGCACTCTGCGGATTTCACGCATGGCCGCGTTCCGCTGTGCTACCGCGTTATTGATGCGTGCGTGCGGCTCCATACCGCTGTTTCTGTACGGCCTCCAGTCGCCTGTTTTGTCGCTCAATCTGCTGCTGGTTCTCGATTGCCGCCCGCGTCTCTGCTGTCTCTGCGCCCCTGCGAGCTGATGTACCATGCGTGCAACGCCCTCGGGGTCTTCGTCACGACGATGCCCGTAATGTCGCTTTGTGTCGATGAGTTTCTGCCACTCGTTGCGGGATTCCGCCTCTGCGGTGCTTATCGACACTGCCGAGCGGCTCATGTCACGGATTGCCCTGCCGCCAGAGAATCGCCGCGCTCTGTTCTGGTGTCGGCTGTCCGCCGTGCATGGGTTGTTAAGGGCTCGTAATGTCGTCTATATCCATTTCGTCAAGAGACGAGCCCGTGAAGTCCATTCTGCGGCGCAGAGATGGGACGCGCAGAGAGAACCACTGAACGACGCGCCCGACTTGATGATCTTCGGTCGCGTGCTCAGCCTCCATCTGGTTATAGTCGCCTTTGGACAACCTGATTACGGCTGGACGAGTTACCGATATAGCCGCCCTTGCCGTCATAGAGTACCACATGACGCTGTGGGTCGCTTTTGTCTCCGTGAGACAATCACGTCGCCCTTCTTCAAGCTGATTCGGGTCAAAGGCACGACATTATCCCCGCATCTTCAACAAGGTCGACGCCAACAATCTACCATTTTTGAGTTCCCGTGCAAGGAACGCCAGAGGAGGTTGCCGATCTTGTAACCGCCTCAACGCAGCCGTTCGTGCTGGGTGTCCATTGTGACACCGATAAAAGGCGCGGCATCATCCGCAAGGCTGCGTACCTGCACTGGGGACATCCCCGACGCACCGGAGATCGCAGCCCCCAATTTTCCCGCTGAGAGCTGCGCGCACACCACGCCCACCACGAAGATGTGCCGAAAAGTCCCTGCGATGCAATGTCGCACGGAGTTCATAGCCGAACGCCTTTTTCGTCCCGCGCGTAAATCTCATCGTCGCTATAGCCCTGTTCGCGCAGTATTGTGCGACCTCGCCTCTATTCGACGCTGCGTCTGTAACGCCTGTCGGTGCCCAGCTCGTAAAGTCGCCGAGGGCTTCCCGTCCTGCACCGCCGGCTAACGTACGCTCTCTCCGCCGACAAGCTGCCTTAACGCGTGGAGCAAAAAGGCCAGCCGCCCGATTCAGCCCGACTTTGCCAAGCCCGCTATTCAGCAACTGCGAGACCTTCGCCGCTACGCCAATCTCCGGCATCGCAGCACTCATGGCAAAGAACGTAATTTGACTACCGAACAAATTCCCGAACCGCAGCAAACCACGCGCATAAATCCAGTACTTTGGGTTCGTTGCACGGTCAAAGCAGCCCTGCTCGTACTCTTTAGTAGTCCTGAATGTCCGTGAATCCCTCGGCTCGAAATATGGAATAGCGAGAATACCGTGACCGACGCGATAAACACGTAATATGCTACAACGACGCGATAAAAGCCGTGCGAGTGAATCCAATGGACGCTCACACACGAACTTGGACATATCACATAAATATCTGAGGAGTTTTCCCTGAAAACGGGAACAAAAACACCCTGCCCTTAAAAATTAAGCTACAGAATCCTCGAAGCTGAAGCCAATATGCGTCTGCTCCTTTCGGAGGATGGAGGACATAAAAGGCTGTTCCCATTGTGCAGGCAGGGACTTGCAGAAGCTCTACACGCACGACACGGAGGAAATAAAGAAGGAGATCGGCACGCATCTTGTAGCAGGCTTGTCGACAACTGATTTTTAGAAAACCCGCTATAGATAAGGTGCAGCCCTTTATCTATAGCGGGTCTTCCATCCACTTTTCATTTGATGGTATCATACTCTTCCTCAGCCGGGCGGCTATGCAAATGCATCGTCCACCGAGAGGTGAAAGTGCAGATGC
>BNJU01000772.1_pt1 | contig 97408 bp, 130 predicted proteins | sample 8539281 | NCBI WGS metagenome assembly BNJU01 (sample SAMD00202456, study PRJDB9452) | human saliva metagenome | isolation source: human saliva | place: Japan | reverse complement strand
GATGGCAAGGAAGACCGCCAAGTCAAATCCAATACTGTAACCTTAGAGCCAGTTACCGAAATCATCGCAGTAGGCACTAAGGTAGAATCCACTTCAACTCCAAGTGAAGGAACTCCAAGATTGGTAGAGGTGAAGCCAGAACTTGAGGTTACGACAGAAGCCGTTGCTTATGATACTATTCATCAGGAAGATCCAGACTTGCTTAAGGGCCAAACTCGTGTCATTCGATCAGGCGTAGCAGGTGAGCGCACTATTTTAACGGAAGTGACGACTGTAGATGGCAAGGAAGACCGCCAAGTCAAATCCAACACTGTAACTGTGGATCCAATTTCCGAAATTATCGCAGTAGGTACTAAGGTAGAGTCCACTTCAATTCCAAGTGAAGGGACTCCAAGCTTGGTCGAGGAGAAGCCAGAGCTTGAAGTTACGACAGAAGTCGTTGCCTATGAGACTATTCATCAGGACGATCCAGACTTGCTTAAGGGCCAAACTCGTGTCATTCGATCAGGCGTAGCAGGTGAGCGCACTATTTTAACGGAAGTGACGACTGTAGATGGCAAGGAAGTCCGCCAAGTCAAATCCAACACTGTAACTGTGGATCCAATTTCCGAAATTATCGCAGTAGGTACTAAGGTAGAGTCCACTTCAATTCCAAGTGAAGGGACTCCAAGCTTGGTCAAGGAGAAGCCAGAGCTTGAAGTTACGACAGAAGTCGTTGCTTATGATACTCTTCATCAGGACGATCCAGACTTGCTTAAGGGTCAAACTCGTGTCATCAGAGTAGGAGTAGCCGGAGAGCGTACTATCTTAACCGAGGTGACGACTGTAGATGGCAAGGAAGTCCACCAAGTCAAATTCAATAGTGTTACCCAAGAACCGATTTCCGAAATCATCGCAGTAGGCACTAAGATAGAATCGACTTCAATTCCAAGTGAAGGTGCACCAAGCTTGGTCGAGGAGAAGCCAGAACTTGAAGTGACGACAGAAGCAGTTTCCTATGACACTCTTCATCAGGACGATCCAGACTTGCTTAAGGGTCAAACTCGTATTATCCAAGCAGGATTAGCAGGTAAGCGCACTATTTTAACCGAAGTCACCAAGGTTGATGGTAAGGAAAACCGTAAAGTAGTTTCCAATGAAGTCACCACCGCACCCGTTACCGAAATCATCGCAGTAGGCACTAAGGTAGAATCCACATCAACTCCAAGTGAAGGTGCACCAAGCTTGGTCGAGGAGAAGCCAGAACTTGAAGTTACGACAGAATCCGTTGCTTATGACACAATTCATCAGGACGATCCAGACTTACTTAAGGATCAAACTCGTGTTGTTCGAGCAGGCGTCGCAGGTGAGCGCACGATCTTAACGGAAGTGACGACTGTAGATGGCAAGGAAGTCCGCCAGGTCAAATCCAATACTGTAACCTTAGAACCAGTTACCGAAATCATAGCAGTAGGCACTAAGGTAGAATCCACTTCAATTCCAAGTGAAGGTGCTCCGAGCTTGGTCGAGGAGAAGCCGGAGCTTGAAGTTACGACAGAAGCCATTGCCTATGACACTATTCATCAGGACGATCCAGACTTGCTTAAGGGAGAAACCCGCCTTATCCGATCAGGCCTAGCAGGTGAGCGTACTATTTTAACGGAAGTGACGACTGTGGCTGGCAAAGAAGTCCGCCAAGTCAAATCCAATACTGTGACTTTGGAGCCAATTTCCGAAATCATAGCAGTAGGTACTAAGGTAGAGTCGGCGCCAGTTCCACAACCAAAAGTTGACACCCAAACAATCCCATATAAAACAATCTATCAAGCAGATGATAGCCAAGAGGTCGGTTCTAGAAAAACGAAAACACATGGGATCAATGGACAAGTAGAAACCACTACCCGATATACAAAAGATCAAACAAGTGGTCAGATTACAGAGTCTAGTACATCAAAAACTCTGGTGGAAAAGGTAGATGAGGTTGTTCTAGTTGGGACCAAACCAAGTGTAGAAACAAAGGTCATCGCAAATAATACGATATATGAAGCGGACCCGACACTTCCTTATCAAACAGAAAAAGTTGCTGTTCCAGGTAAGGAAGGAAGCGAAAAAACGACTACCACCTATCAAGTAGATGCTCAGACAGGTCAGGTTACAGAAAGAGAACACCAAAAAGAAGTAACAGCTCCGATTGATAAGGTAGTGAAGGTCGGAAATGTCCAAACCATCGTGACACCAATTCCAATCAAGGAGGAACGCCGTCAGGATTCAAGACTTGATAAGGATCTTGAAAAAGTAGAAAGCCAGGGCGATCCTGGTGAGTCCACCACTACCAGAGTTTATGAAGTAAATTCGCAAACAGGTGAAATGCTATCACACACGGAAACAAGTACTGTGACAAAAGCAATGAAGCCAAAAGTCATCTTGGTGGGAACCAAAGAAAATAAACCTCATCTTCTTCCAGTGAATACGGAGTTAGAAAATGCTATCGATGTACGACCTGCTAGCCAAGGAATGAAGGCTGTAGATTTGCTTTCCAATCCTTACGTGACAAATGCCCTCAGACCAAATATTCTGGGGCGAGATGTGATTAGTAAGAAGATTGAACTCAAAAAAGACAAATCCTGCTATTACAGATGAAGAGGTTAAAGAAGTCCTTCGCAAAGAATATCTAGAAAGATTATCTATTAAAGACACACTTGAAGAAACGAAAAAGACCCTAGATACAGACCTTAAAAAAGTTGTAGCCCATACCTTGAGTGTGCTTGGGAACACGGCGGAAAGCAGAGCTAAGGTTCAAGCAGATTTAGAAGCTAATAAGGAAAAGATTCTCCTAGGTTTAACCTATATCAATCGTTTCTATAACATTGATTTTGGTAAGACCAACATCCGTGATATTCTTGCCTACAATCCAAGTTCCTTTGGTAAAAAGGTGACATCACTAGAGTGGCTAACATCTCTGGGTTCAATGAGCTATGATGAGATGAAGCTGGTCAATAGTCCACGAACATTTGAAAAATACTTTGGAAAAGTAACCGATAAGTCAACTCTATTAGACTTTCTTGACTATAACCGAACTATCTTTACAAATATGGATGGTGATACTTGGTTGAAGGATGCTACAAAAGCCATCGTTGTTGAGAAGAAATCCAAAGAGAAGACAGATGAAAATGTCAGTCTCTACACGAAGTTGACCTCTGATCCTGCCAAGTACGGTGCAGAACCTCAACAGATTGAGAATCGCAAACAATATAACATGGCTACCCTTCTAGGTCTAGTGAATATCAAGGAACCAAGTATTTATGCCATTACAAATATGGCAACTGTTTCTTACGGAAATATCGGAACTTATATGGATACCTCACTGGCTCAGAGCAATCCTACTCAATATAAGGCTGAATTGGAAAAAGTGAAGGCTTTGGTTGAATTGACAGCTGAGCGTCAGGCAGCTTATGTTGATACGCTTTATAGAATCACTAAAAAAGATAATCAATCAAAATTAGTAACCAACCGTTTGATTGTGGATACTATGAAAAAGTATACTAGCAAGCAAAATGCAGGTATCAAGGAAATCTGGTCCAAGGAGTTTGGTCCTGATGCGGATAAGGGAGTCAAGGACTTCATGTCTCCGCTAGGCATGTATTCTCCGTCTCAATCAGTAGGTGCTGAGGCTAATGGGGCTGGTGTTCGCTACTTTATTGATAGGGTTTTGGACGATCGAGGGTCAGCAACCTATTCTCATGAAATGACTCACTTGTTGGATCGTACAGTTCTCTTTAACAATTATGGTCGACGAGATGGTACAGGAGCAGAATTCTATGCACGTGGAATCTTTGAAAACTCCTACACTCCTGAAACGGATAGCTACTTTAACTTGAACTTTGTTTATGATGAGAGTGACAAAGAAAGTTTCTACAACAAAACACCAGAACGCTTTAAATCAGCCGCAGATTTGAAAGAATATATGCATGGTAGTTTCGATGTTCTCTATACTTTGGATTATCTAGAAGCTGAGGCAAGTCAAGGATTGTCGGCGGCGGATAAGACAGTCTACTTCAAGCAACTCTTGCCGAGTGCGACAAGTGGTTCAAGAACTCCTGTTCCTTATCCAAATCCATCGGTCAAACCAACCCATCAGAGCGAGGAAATCAAGGCTTTAACTGAGGCGGATGCAAGCAAGCTAGGTGATGTTCATAGTTTGATTGATAATCACATCGTAGTAAATCGCTATATCATTAAAGGGTTCACGGCTACAGGTAAAGTAGATGCCAATGGCTATTATACCGTTGATATGTTTGATACGATTTATGGAGTCAGTGAAAATGATAAGGGGCTGAGTGGCGATATCAGCTTTAGAAAACAAGCCTTTGAACTTATGGCAGGTCTTGGTTACTACGAAGGTTTCGTTCCTTATGTCTCTAATAAGTACAAGCAAGATGCTGAAAACGAGAATCGTCCCTTGTCAGACCAATATATCTTTGAAAAGATCTTAGCTGGTAAGACCTATGCTCAATTCAAGAAGGAACAAATGGATGAACGGATTGCTAATATCAGCAAGTTAAAACCGATTACCATTGACTATAAAGGTAAGCAAGAAATGATTTCCAGTCCTGAACGAATGAAGCAATTGATGGAAGTAGCGGTAAAAGAAGAACTTGCTCAGATTAAAGCAGGAAATATCAGTCAAAAACAATACCGATTTCATTGAAACTCCTGTTCAGAAGTTGAAAAAGCTATATACAAGGCATATCTCAAGGAATCAGATGAGTTTAGAAATTCCATCTATACTTCTTAAGGGAAAGCTAAGTCTATCTTTTAAACTTTCATAGGAGTTCATAGCAATTTTGCTACTCGGTAAGATTAACTAGTTAGCTAGGTTCGAGACAGAAAAACACCTTTTGAATTGCAAGTTTTCGCAGTTCAAAAGGTGTTTTGTTTATGATGATAGATTGCTTTTTTCTTCAGAATAGCGTTGATAGAAGTCAACTTTCAGTTGGATAAAGTTTTCCAATTCGCGCAGGAGTTGGAGCATGTTGCGCGTGTTTCAAATTCTTCCCTTGTTTTAGGGAGGTTACGATTGCGAAATACCTGCAGGTAGCTTTCAATATCATTTAATAAATCGTTGGCAGGATTGGTCTGACTGAGTTGATCCGCAATTTTAGCGAATAGCTGGGCAAGGATTAGGCTTTCGCTTGCGGCTAGATTACAGATATTGATTTGCTGGGCCATATTACGAAGAATGCGACTCTGTCTCTGTCTCATTTCGAAATAGTGGATATGATAGTCGGTCTGATGAAAGAGGTGGTCAGAGTGATCAAGATAGACCAGTTTGAGAGCTTCTTCGAGGAGTTGGTCCAGTTCTTCAACGAGTTGGGCACGGTTACGACCATCGCCCTTTCCAAGATAATATTCAAAACGTTGTAAAATGTGTTTGAATTTTTCTTCTACCTTGAGATGATAGAGATAGATCTCTTTTTGCCGAGAAGGCATATAGAGATTGACAGTCAAGGCAAAGCTGGTACCGATGAGAAATAGGAGGAGTTCATTCGCTAGTAGTTCTGGTGAGGTAGACTCTTGAACTAAGAGATGACTGACCAAGACACTACTCGGGGTAATGCCAATTTCCCATCCGAATTTGTAGGCAAGAGGAACATAGAGGGCTAGATAGAGACCAAAACTCCAAATATGGTAGCCAGTCAGTTGAAAGGACAAGACGCCGATAGACAGAGCTAGCAGGGTTGAGAATAATCGGTTTTTAGCCAATTTGATCGTGCTTCTACGGGTATCCGATAAGCTCAATAGGGCAATGATACCAGCGGACACTGCTGAAGATAAATCCAGAAAGTAGGCTAGAACACAGGCCAAACAGGTTGCCAGAACGAGTTTAAAAGTACGTTGGGTGATAGACATGAGACATTTCCTATAATAAATGATAGAAACCAGACAAAACAAGCCCTAAATAGGCTTGCCTTGATTATTTATTGCGAGCAGAGGAAAATTCAGCTACTGCTGTAAAGAGGACATCTGTTGAGGAGTTGAGGGCTGTTTCGCAAGAGTCTTGAATAACACCGATGACAAATCCGACACCCACAACCTGCATAGCGATATCATTGGTAATCCCAAAGAGACTGCAAGCAACTGGGATAAGTAGGAGAGAACCTCCAGCAATTCCTGAAGCACCGCAGGCAGAGATGGCTGCAACGATACTTAGTACAAAGGCTGTTGCAAAATCAACTGAGATTCCTAGAGTATTGACAGCTGCTAGGGTTAAGATGTTGATGGTAACAGCAGCTCCAGCCATATTGATAGTTGATCCAAGTGGGATAGAGACAGAATAGGTATCTGGATTAAGACCTAGATCCTCACAGAGTTTCATATTAACAGGGATATTAGCAGCGGAACTTCGAGTGAAAAAGGCTGTAACGCCGCTGATACGCAAACATTTCCAAACAAGTGGATATGGATTTTTCTTGATAAAGAGAAAAGCAATCAGAGGATTGATCACTAGGGCAACGAAAACCATAGTAGCAATCAAAAGTCCGAGTAGGATCCCGTAGTTTGCTAGACTAGCGATACCTTGGTCAGAGATGGTTTTGAAGACCAAGCCCAGGATACCAAAGGGCGCAAGGTTGATGATCCATTCGACGATTTTTGAAGTCACACTGGCCATTGTTTTGAGTAGTTCCTTGCTATTTTTGCTAGCTTCTCGCATGGCAATCCCAAAGACGATAGCCCAAGACAAAATTCCGATATAGTTAGCTTCGATGATGGCATTGACAGGATTATCTACTATTTTTAGCAGAAGATTGCTGAGCACTTGTCCGATACCGTCTGGAGGAGTAACTTCTGTGCTAGCGCTACTCAAGACCATCTGAACAGGGAAGAGAAAACTAGCCAAAACTGCTACAAGAGCCGCAGCAAAAGTCCCCAGCAAATAGAGGAAAATGACTTTTTTCATATTGCTATCTTGACCTTTCTGGTGTTGGGAAAGGGCGTTAGCGACTAAAGCAAAAACCAGGATAGGAGCGATAGCTTTTAGTCCTCCTACAAATAGATCTCCCAATAAACCAATACCAGTTAGATTAGGAACGAGTAGACCTAGAATTGCTCCCAAGGTCATTCCGATTCCGATCCGTTTGATAAGATTTGTTTTGTTCCAAGCACGAATAATTCTTTTCATAAATGTCTCCTTTTTGTGTATTGTTTATGATTATAGTATAAATATACTTGAAAAGCAAGTGTCTCATAGATTTTATTAGAATAAATGAATATTTATGAAAAGGATGGCTGGGAAGGATTTATGGTATAATGGATAGAAAAGGAGTTTTCTATGCAAGAATTTTTTCAACGTTATCTGGATAAATTAGATGTAACAACTGTTTTAGAGAATCTCTTGACTAAGGTGATTTCTCTTTTGCTTCTCATTCTTGTCTTTTATTTAGCTAAAAAGTTCCTCCATGTTGCTGTAGGAAAGATTGTCAAACCATCACTTAAATTTTCAAATCGAGATGCTGGTAGACAGAAGACCATTTCTCGTTTGCTTGAGAATATTTTTAACTACACGCTTTATTTCTTCTTGATTTATTGTATTTTATCCATTCTAGGTTTGCCTGTATCTAGCTTGCTTGCTGGGGCTGGGATTGCTGGGGTGGCTATCGGTATGGGGGCACAAGGTTTTCTATCAGACGTCATCAACGGCTTCTTTATTCTCTTTGAACGTCAGTTGGATGTAGGAGATGAAGTTATTTTGACCAATGGGCCTATTACTGTATCAGGAAAAGTAGTTAGTGTCGGAATTCGAACGACTCAACTGAGAAGTGACGACCAAGCCCTTCACTTTGTTCCTAACCGCAATATTACTGTGGTTAGCAATTTTTCAAGAAAAGAAGAGAACTGAAATTTTACTTGATTTATGGTACAATAGAAAGAGTTTGGTAAAGGAGAAACGATGTTTTTAGATAAGCAGTTAGGGAATGGTTGTACCTGGATTAATCTAGATGTGGAAATCATCAAAAATCTTGAAGACCTATCAGAAATCTATGGATTGGATAAAGAAACCATCGAATATGCGCTGGATAGAAACGAACGAGCCCACATGGATTATAATCGTGAAAACGGGACAGTCACCTTCATCTACAACGTTCTTGACTTAGAAAGGGACAAGGAATACTATGAAGCCATTCCCATGACCTTTATCGTGGAAAAGCAACGAATGATTACCATCAGCAATCATAAGAATGCTTATGTCATTAATCAGATGTTAGGCTATCTAGAAAGTCATGAAATCATTTCAATCTACAAGTTTCTATTTGCTAGTTTAGAGCTTATTAGCAATGCTTATTATCCTGTCATTGAACAGATGGATAAAAGTAAGGATGAAATCAGTGCCTTGTTGCGTCAAACAACCACTAAAAAAAATCTCTTTGCCCTCTCTGACTTGGAAACTGGTATGGTTTACTTGACAGCTGCGGCTAAACAAAAATCGCCTCCTCTTGGAACATATCCAAGGACACGCGCTTTATCGGAACTTTAACGAAGTGGAAAGAGAGCAGTTTGATGATGCTATGATTGAAGCCCATCAGTTGGTGTCCATGACAGATTTGATTTCTCAAGTCTTGCAACAACTCTCAGCTTCTTACAACAATATCCTTAACAATAACCTGAATGACAGTTTGACAATTTTGACCATTATCTCAGTCTTGTTAGCAGTCCTTGCGGTTATTACAGGATTTTTTGGAATGAATGTCCTCTACCATTTACAGAAGAGCCCAATGCTTGGATTTATATCTTAATAGCTAGCTTGATTTTATGGGCAGCATTATCTCAATGGCTGAAAGAAAATTACTAGAAAATAAAAAGAGAAAGGAGCTGGAATGGCGATTGAAAAATTATATGCCAGATTTTGCTGTGGAAGCAGTTTATGATCTGACAGTTCAAAGCCTGCAAAAAGCAGGGAATCAAAGCTGTTTTGGTAGATTTGGACAATACCCTGATTGCTTGGAATAATCCAGATGGAACAGTAGAGATGAAGCAATGGTTGCATGATCTGCGTGATGCTGGCATACGGATCATTGTGGTATCTAACAATACTCCCAAACGTGTCAAACGAGCAGTTGAAAAATTTGATATTGACTATGTTTACTGGGCACTGAAGCCCTTTACTTTAGGAATTAACCGTGCCATGAAACATTTCCACTATGAAAAAGACCAAGTGGTCATGGTAGGCGACCAGCTGATGACGGATATTCGAGCAGCCCATCGAGCAGGTATTCGCTCGATTTTGGTTAAACCATTAGTTCAACACGACTCTATTAAGACTCAGATTAACCGAGCTCGTGAGCGTCGTATGATGAGAAAAATCGCTGAAAAGTACGGCCCTATTACTTATAAAAAAGGAATCTAATTATGGAAGAAATTCTCTGTATTGGTTGTGGAGCAACCATTCAGACGGAAGATAAGACTGGTTTAGGGTTTTACACTCAGTCAGCACTTGAAAAAGGTTTGGAAACTGGAGAAGTTTATTGCCAGCGTTGTTTCCGTCTTCGTCATTATAATGAAATCACAGATGTGCAGTTGACGGATGATGATTTCCTAAAACTCTTGCACGAGGTTGGAGATAGCGATGCCTTGGTGGTCAATGTCATTGATATTTTTGATTTCAATGGCTCTGTTATCCCAGGTTTGCCACGCTTTGTGTCGGGAAATGATGTGCTCTTGGTTGGAAATAAAAAAGACATCCTTCCTAAGTCAGTGAAACCAGGTAAGATTAGCCAATGGCTGATGGAACGTGCCCATGAAGAAGGACTTCGTCCAGTCGATGTTGTCTTAACTTCGGCACAAAACAAGCATGCCATCAGAGAAGTAATCGATAAGATTGAGCATTACCGTAAGGGACGTGATGTTTACGTAGTTGGGGTGACCAATGTTGGTAAATCAACCCTCATCAACGCTATCATCCAGGAAATCACGGGTGACCAGAACGTCATCACAACGTCACGCTTCCCAGGAACAACTCTAGATAAGATTGAGATTCCACTTGATGACGGTTCTTATATCTATGATACGCCGGGGATTATCCACCGTCACCAGATGGCTCACTACTTGACTGCTAAAAATCTCAAGTATGTCAGCCCTAAAAAGGAAATCAAACCAAAAACCTATCAGCTAAACCCTGAACAAACCCTATTTTTAGGTGGATTAGGACGCTTTGACTTTATTGCAGGAGAAAAGCAAGGTTTTACAGCCTTCTTTGACAATGAACTCAAACTTCATCGTACCAAGTTAGAGGGAGCTAGCGCCTTTTACGACAAGCACCTTGGAACCCTTCTTACACCACCAAATAGCAAGGAAAAAGAAGACTTTCCGAAACTAGTCCAACATGTCTTTAATATTAAAGACAAGACGGACCTAGTTATCTCAGGACTAGGCTGGATCCGTGTAACAGGAACTGCCAAAGTAGCCGTCTGGGCACCAGAAGGCGTCGCCGTCGTCACAAGAAAAGCAATTATTTAAACACAGAAAGGAAAGAGTTATCTTTATAAAGGCGAGCATGGCGAGCCTCTAGAAAGATACTTTTCGCTGTGGTGTCAGTTGGTACAAATGATTGTACCAACTGCGGAAAAATTTGAGACCTTAGGCTCAAATTTTTAGTCATGAAAGTCCGAAGGACTTTGCTGACGTCCGTCACCACTTCAGAAAAGTATAAAAAAACTCTTTTAAAGAAAAAATATGTCATTAACATCGAAACAACGTGCCTTCCTCAACAGCCAGGCACACACCCTCAAACCCATCATCCAAATCGGGAAAAAAATGGTCTCAACGACCAAATCAAAACCAGCGTTCGTCAAGCTCTTGATGCGCGTGAATTGATCAAGGTTACTCTCTTGCAAAAACACAGATGAGAATATCCACGAAGTAGCTGAAATCTTGGAAGAAGAAATCGGTGTGGATACAGTCCAAAAATCGGACGCATCTTGATTTTGTATAAACAATCAAGCAAGAAAAGAAAAATCGCAAGATTTCTAAAAAAGTTAAAGAAATCTAAGCACGACGCTCCCAAAAGCTGTTTTTTACAGAAAAGTAAAGGAGATTAACCTATGGCAATTGAATTATTAACTCCCTTTACAAAAGTGGAGTTAGAGCCAGAAATCAAGGATAAAAAACGCAAACAAGTCGGTATTTTGGGTGGAAATTTTAACCCTGTTCACAATGCCCATCTGATCGTGGCAGACCAAGTGCGCCAACAGTTGGGATTGGATCAAGTTCTGCTCATGCCTGAGTATCAACCACCTCACGTAGATAAAAAGGAAACCATTCCTGAACACCACCGTCTCAAAATGCTTGAGTTAGCGATTGATGGAATCAAGGGTCTAGCTATTGAAACCATCGAGCTAGAACGTAAGGGTATTTCTTACACATACGACACCATGAAGCTTCTAACAGAGAAGAATCCAGATACAGATTATTATTTCATTATCGGTGCCGATATGGTAGACTATCTGCCTAAGTGGTATAGAATTGACGAATTGGTCGATTTGGTTCAGTTTGTGGGGGTTCAGCGTCCACGTTACAAGGCAGGGACTTCTTATCCTGTCATTTGGGTGGATGTGCCTCTCATGGATATTTCATCCAGCATGGTGCGTGATTTCATCGCCCAAGGACGCACACCTAACTTTCTCCTACCTAAGCCTGTACTAGACTATATCGAGAAAGAAGGGCTTTACTGATGGCATACCAGGACTATATAAACTGTTCCCGTGAGGAATTATTGAAAAAAATGGCAGAGCTTCTACCTGAAAAACGCTTAACCCATTGTTTGGGTGTAGAGCGCGCAGCCATTGAACTTGCAGAACGATTCGGAGTGGATGCCGAGAAAGCAGGTCTAGCAGGTCTCCTTCATGACTATGCTAAAAAGTTGTCAGATCAGGAATTTCTAGACTTGATTGACCGTTATCAACTAGATCTAGACCTCAAAAACTGGGGCAATAATGTCTGGCATGGTATGGTCGGGATTTACAAGATTCAGGAAGATTTGGATTTGCAAGATCCTGAAATTTTACGGGCTATTGAAATTCATACAGTTGGATCGAGTCAGATGACCGACCTTGACAAGGTTATCTACGTCGCAGACTACATCGAGCACAATCGTGCCTTTCCAGGAGTAGATGAGGCGCGTGAAATTGCTGAACTATCGCTAAATAAGGCGGTGGCCTACGAGACAGCTCATACCGTGGAGCATTTAGCGCATCAGGGATTTCCCATCTATCCCCAAACCCTTGAAACCTATAACGCCTATGTGCACTATTTGAAAGAGGATTAAATGAAGACGGCTTTTATAATCATTGATGTTCAGAATATTTTAGTGGAAACTGGGTTTCAGACAAAAAGTCTATTGGAAAAAATTTCTTATTTACAAAACCAGGCTAGAAGCAAGAATATCGAAAATTATTTATGTTCAACATATTGAGAACTCTGAAGCTCAAACATCAGAAGATTGGCAGTTATCTGAGTTTTTAAGTCGAAAACCTAATGAAAAGGTCTTTCAGAAGAAGTATAACAGTATTTTCAAAGAAACTGGTTTAAAAGAATACTTGGATAAACAGGGGATTGAAAAATTAGTTTTATGTGGTATGCAGACAGAATATTGTGTGGACACCTCTGTCAAGGTTGCATTTGAATATGGCTATCAGCTTATTATTCCAGAAGGAACTTGCACAACGTTTGATGGCGAAGACATTCCAGCAGAAACGATAAATGAATTTTATGAGGACATTTGGGAGGGAGCGCTTTGCAGATGTCCTAGATTATAAACATATTTTTTTAAAAAGAGGACTAAATGAACGAAAAAGAATTACTAGAACTAGTCGTGAAAGCGGCTGATGAGAAACGTGCGGAGGATATCCTCGCACTTGACGTACAAGATTTGACTAGCGTGACGGATTACTTTGTTATTACTAGTTCAATGAATCAGCCGTCAGTTGGACGCTATCGCTGATAACATCCGTGAAAAAGGTAGCTCAAGCAGGTTTTTAAAGGTAGCCATGTTGAAGGCGATGCAGCTGGAGGTTGGGTCTTGCTGGACCTTGGTAGCTGTCGTAGTGCATGTCTTTCTCAGAAGAAATGCGTGCCCACTATAACCTAGAAAAAAACTATGGCATGAGGCGGATTCAGTAGATTTATCTGAAACCTTTGGCTTAGGAGATGAACTCAGTTGTAGTCAACTGGGTTTCTTTGCTTATTTTAGAAAAAATTGATTGAAAGGTAAGAGCGTCGTGTTTTGTTCATCTTGAAACTGAACACGAGCTAAAGCTGCGAGAAAAGATAAACTTTCTTTGTATCTGACGATCAGCAGAAAGTTTCCTATTTTCTCCTTGCTTTTAACGCCTTTTGTATCTTAATTATGGCTACTTATGAAACTTTTGCGGCGGTCTATGATGCTGTCATGGATGATAGTTTATACGACAAATGGACGGCTTTTTCTCTGCGTCACTTGCCTAAAACCAAGGAGAGAAAAGAAACTCTTGGAATTGGCTTGTGGGTACAGGAATTCAATCTGTGCGCTTTCTCTCAGGCTGGTTTTGATGTGACTGGTCTTGATTTGAGTGCGGATATGTTGAAGATTGCTGAGAAAGAGCTACTTCAGCCAAACAAAAGATTGACTTTATTGAAGGCAATATGCTGGATTTGTCCAAGGCAGGTAAATATGACTTTGTCACTTGTTATTCGGACTCTATCTGCTACATGCAGGATGAGGTGGAAGTAGGAGACGTCTTTTAAAGAAGTGTATAATGCCCTCAATGAAGATGGAGTTTTTCATCTTTGATGTGCATTCGACCTACCAGACTGATGAGGTCTTTTCCAGGCTATTCTTACCATGAAAAATGCGGAAGAGTTCGCCATGCTCTGGGATACCTACGAGGACGAAGCACCTCACTCCATCGTGCATGAGTTGACCTTCTTTTATCAAGGAGGCTGATGGTTCCTTTAGTCGCCATGATGAAGTGCATGAGGAGCGGACTTATGAGGTTCTGACCTATGATATTTTGCTGGAACAGGCTGGATTCAAAGTCCTTCAAACTCTTTGCGGACTTTGAAGACAAGGAGCCAACAGAAACCAGCACTCGTTGGTTTTTTGTGGCGCAGAAGTAGGAGATTTAGCATGACCATCACAGGTATTATCGCGGAGTTTCAATCCTTTTCATAATGGCCACAAATACCTGCTGGATCAGGCAGAGGGATGAAAAATCGTAGCCATGTCTGGGAAATTTCATGCAACGTGGAGAGCCTGCTATCGTAGACAAGTGGACTCGAGCCCAGATGGCGCTGGGAAAATGGGAGCAGACTTTGGTGGTGGGAATTGCCCTTTTTAGTCAGTGTTCAGGCAGCTGATTTCTTTGGTCAAGGAGCTGTGGATATCTTGGCTCGATTGGGGCATTGATACTCTAGCATTTTCGGGACGGAGGAAGTTCTGGATTATCAAAAAATCGCTGACTTATACACAGAGCAAGCTACTGAGATGGAGAAATTTGTTGAAAATCTGCCAGATTCTCTATCCTATCCTCAGAAAACGCAAGCCATGTGGAAGGAATTTGCAGATCTTGATTTTTTTCAGGCAATACGCCCAATCATGTCCTTGCTCTTGCCTACGCCAAGGCAGTTGCGGGACGAAACATCAAACTTGAGCCAATTCAGCGTCAGGGGGCTGGCTATCATTCTGTGGATAAGGATGTGGACTTTGCCTCGGCGACAGCTCTGCGTCAGCATCAGAAAGACCAAGATTTCTTAGAAACGCTTTTATGCCTTCTGTTGACCCTCTTTTGAGCAGGCCAGTAAGGTGAGTTGGGAAAACTATTTTCTCTTGCTCCGATATCAAATCTTTGTCAAATCCCGACCTAACGACTATCTATCAGGTAAATCAAGAGATGGCTGTGCGTATCAATGATGCCATCAAGACAGCCCAGTCTATGGAAGACTTGGTTGAGGCGGTTGCGACCAAACGCTACACCAAGGCGCGTGTCAGACGCCTCTTGACCTATATCTTGGTGCAGGCTAGAGAAAAGTGACTTTGCCAGAAGCAATTCATGTTCTTGGTTTTACCGAAAAAGGCAGACAACATCTCAAAGTCTCTGAAAGGGTCAGGTCAATCTAGTCAGCCGAATTGGCAAGGAACCTTGGGATGCCATGACCCAAAAGGCAGACCAAATTTATCAACTGGGACACCCAAGTATCGCAGAACAAAATTTTGGTCGAGTGCCAATCAGAATCGAATCAAACTAAGTCTACTGAAAGGTAGGCTTTTTTTATATTTTTCGAATGAACAGATGAGAAAAGGAAAAAACTTGTACAAGTTCCTGACAATTTTTTTCTTTTTGTGTATAATAATGGAAAAAGAGGTAAAACGAGGTATGGTTATGGAAGCAGTTCTTTACTCAACATTCCGAAATCATTTGAAAAGGACTATATGAAGAAGGTAAACGATGAGTTTGAACCTTTGACTGTGGTCAACAAAAAATCCTGACGAAGACATTGTCGTCCTTTTCAAAGAGTGAGTGGGATAGTATTCAAGAAACTTTGAGAATTGCTCAGAATAAGGAACTTTCTGACAAGGTCTTGCGAGGAATGTCCCAAGTTCGTGCAGGGACGCACGCAGATTCATGTGATTGAGGAGCGATGGATGCTACTCAAGTTTACAGAAGATGCCTGGGCGGATTATTGCTACTGGCAAAACTCAGGACAAGAAAAACGTTAAAAAAAGAATCAACAAACTAATCAAGGAAATTCAACGCGATCCATTTTTGCAGGAATTGGGGAAACCAGAACCGCTCAAAGTATGATTACCAAGGAGCGTGGTCACGTCGCATTGATGCAGAAAATCGCTTGATCTATATGATGGATGGAGATAGCATCGCTTTCTTATCCTTTAAAGATCACTACTAAGTCTACTGAAAGGTAGGCTTTTTTATTATATAAATAATCTTTTTGTAGAGGTTCGTTTCAAAAATTGATAAAGTTCTTAAGATAAAAAGCCAGTTTTTTTAGTATAATAACCGCATCATTTACCCTTGAATCCGCTTTTATAACTCTTATTTTATGGTATAATGAAGAGAATTGTAAATCATAAAAACAGGGGGAAGCAAATGTCTAATTTTAAAGAAAAACTACCGATATTCCAGTCGAACGATGTTCAGATTTCAAAATGTAGTTAATGCAGTTTGGTCGATTGCGAATACCTTACGTGAGAGCTTACCGTGCAGATAAGTATCGAGATGTCATTATTCCAATGTTTGTCTTGACTCGTTTAGAAGCTGCTTTATTGCCAACCAAAGATGAAGTAGTTGCACTTTATAAGTTAAATCCCAATACACCTGAAAAGGTTCTTGAGAACAAGTCTGGCTATAAATACTATAATACCAGTCCTTTTACACTTGAAAACCTCCAAAATGATCCCAATGCGATTGAAGAAAACTTTATTGCCTATCTAGATAGTTACTCTTGTCGTGTGAAGGACATTATTGAAAATCTAAAGTTTAAAGAACAGGTCCACACACTTGCAAAAGTCTGGACGTCTTTTTACGGTCATCAAAAAGTTCTCTCAGATTGTGTACTGCCCCCAAAAAGTTAGACAATTAATTTATTCAAAGGATTTAGTTCTGTATTGCACAGGACTGAGTCCTTTTAGTTTTACCTTAATTCGTTTGTTGTTGTAATAATCAATATAGTTTACAATAGCTTGTTTCCAATTGATTAAGTGATTTAAACGTCTTCTCGTAACCATAAAACATTTCCGCTTTCAAAAATGCCAAAGAAAGATTCCATCATGCCGTTGTCTGGGCTGTTACCTTTACGTGACATAGATGGCTGAATTCCTCTTACTCTAAAAAACCTGTGATAAAAATCGTGTTGATATTGCCATCCTTGATCACTATGGAGAATAGTATTTGTGTAATGTTCCTCACTGAAGGCCTGGTTTAACATAGCTTTCACTTGTTCTAAGTTTGGTGAAGTTGAAAGATTATAGGCGATACTTTCGCTATTAAAGCCATCTAAAAACTGGTGATAAGTAAAGCTTTTGAGTACTTGCTGGAATGGCAAAGTTCTGTCACATCTGTGTAGCACTTTTTCCATTGGTTTGGCTGCTTCAAATTGGCGTTGAATAAGGTTATCTGCTTTTCTTGCCAACGTCTCCTTTATGAGAAGAATATTTTTCGTTTCTGTCGCATTTTTAGCTTGTAAATTGAGTACTTTCATCAAGCGTTGAACTCTTTTATGATTTACCAGATAACCACGATTTCTTAGTTCTAAATGAATCCGACGATAACCATAATTTCCCTTATGTTCGATAAAAATGGATTGAATTTCAGCTTTAAGCTCTTGGTCCTTATCTGGTTTGTCTAGCTGTTTCAAGTGATAGTAGTAGGTCGAACGAGCTAGTTTAATGGCTTTTAGAAGAATATCTAACGAAAACTCAGTGATTAATTCTTGAACAATTTCTGTCTTTCTTCTTTCTCTTTTTCCTCCTTCAATCGGAGTTCTCTCAACTTTTTTAGGATGGCATTCTCCGCTCTCAGGTACTCATTTTCTGCTTGAAGATGTTCTAATTCTGTCATCTCTTCAGGTCTCGTTTTTTTAGCTTATGTCCCATTTTAGGTATTCTCCTCTTGTTTTCTCAACAATAGTATACCCGTTTTTTTCTTGTATTGTGCTAGCCAATTAAGAAGTATCGTACGACTTGGGAGGCCGTATTCAAGTGAAACTCTATCTTTAGTCCAGCCTTCATGTAAGACTTTATTAATCATTTCTTGTTTTAAATCAGGAGAATAGTAACGATTTTTTTCCTTTTTTTGACGAACTCTATTCCGTAACGATCAATCAATTTAATCATGTACCTAATATTAGAATTGTTTATCCCAAATTTATTTGAAAGCTTCTCTAAGCTATATCCTTGTTTTCTAAGTTCATGAGATCTGAACTTTATCATCATAAGTTAATTTCATAATAAAAATACCCCAAAAGTTAGATTTTCTTTTGTCTAACTTTTTGGGGTGCAGTTCGATTGACCTATCGCCAAGTTCCGTGGACTCAATGGTGATGGGCTATATGTTTGAAGATATCATCCGTCGTTTTTCTGAAAATGAGGAAGCTGGTTCTCACTATACACCTCGTGAAGTCATTGCTCTAATGGTCAATCTGCTCTTGATCGAAGCCGATGAAGACTTATTTGTCGATAAAAAAGAGTTGAAAATCCTAGATATGGCTGCTGGTACAGGTGGTATGCTAGCGACAGCCAAAAAGTTATATCCGCAAGCTCGATACAGGGGCGACTGTCCGTCTTTTTGGTCAGGAAGTTTTACCTGAGACTTTCGGGATTGGTCAAGCGGATATGTTGATTCGTCAAGAAGATTCGGATTATTTTGTGAAGGCGGATACCCTAAAAGATCCAGACCCATTCCCAGATACGAAGATGAGTTTTGTCATTGCCAATCCTCCCTTTGGTCAATCTTGGGGCGGGAAAGATGCGGACGATGGTGTCGAAGAAGCTGTTAAGGCAGATCATAACCTCTTTGTGACTACAGAAGGTCAACAAGGACGTTTTGTAGCGACTCCAGGGACTGGCGATGCCCAATTGCTTTTTCCATCTTCATGGTTTAGCTAAACTAGAAGAAAACGGACGAGCAGCTATTATTTTCAAATGGTTCTCCTCTTTTTTCTGGTGGTACTTCATCTGGGGAAAGTCAAATCCGTCGTTACATTCTTGAGAATGATTTACTAGAAGCTATTATTGCCCTACCAGGACAGTTTTTCTACAATACAGGGATTGGGATTTATATCTGGATTTACAATAAAAACAAATCTCCTGAGCGTCAAAACAAGGTCCAATTTATCGATGCGACAGAAGAGTTTGTTCCTTTGCGTAAATCTCTAGGACAAAAACGTCGTGAATTGTCTCAAGATAATATCCGCCAGATCCTCCAATGGTATGATGATTTTACAGAAAATGACCATGTGAAGATTTTTGATAAGGAAGAATTTCTTTACCGAGAATATACTGTCATGCAGCCTCTACAACGTCGTGGCTGGATTACTGAGGAAACCATTGAGAAGGCCAAAAGTGTTCCTTTCCTAGCTAAACTATTTGATGAATACCAGTATCAAGAATTACTAGAAATGGAACCACGCTCAGCCAAAGATGAGAAGAAATTACAAGACTTTGAAGCTGGGAAGGCCAAGCAAGAAGCTATCTTGGATGCTCTTTGTGAAGGAATCACGGATGAAAGTTATCCTAATTTTGAAGTCTTTGTCCAAGTCATCAAGGACTTGCTGGGAGATATCAAGGTCACGCCTGCAAACATCAATGCGCTAGCCCTAGCTATGAGTGAAATGGACAAGACGGCAGAAGTCATCCGAACCAAGAAGAAAGACAAGCCCAATGAGATTGCTGGAGGGATTGTTTATGATAAGACAACCAAGGATAGTGAAATCGTCAAGCTGACAGAGGATGTGGAAGACTACTTTGCGCGTGAGGTCTATCCCCATGTACCTGACGCCTACTACTGGTTTGATGAGGAAAAGGGCTATGGAGCCGAGATTCCTTTTACCCGCTATTTCTATCAATACCAAGCACCAGAAAGTGCAGAGAAACTCTTGGCAGAGTTCTATGACTTGGAAGCAGAACTACAGACTCTCTTGGAGGAACTCAAACATGACTAGGATGAAAGAGAGTGGCATCGACTGGATTGGACGAATACCAGAAGAGTGGGAGATTTCTAAAATAAAATTCACAACACAGCTTAATGGTAGAATTGGTTGGCAAGGATTAACATCAGCTGAATATAAAGAAGAAGGGCCATATTTAATTACTGGAACTGACTTTCACAATGGAACAATTAATTTTGAAACAGCTGTACATATTGATGAAAAACGTTGGTCAGAAGCTTCACAGATTCAAGTTGAAAATGGTGACTTACTAATTACGAAAGATGGTACGGTAGGTAAAGTAGCTATTATTTCAGGGCTTGATGATAAAGCTTCGTTAAATAGTGGTGTATTAAGAATCCAAACAATTGATGAGATTGATAGAAAAATTTTTATACTATGTTTTATTATCAGATGAATTTTGGATGTGGTTTAACTCATACAAAATTCAGGGGCTAGCACTATTTTACATTTGTATCAAAATGTATTTGATGAATTTACTTTTACTTTTCCTCAAAAAAATGAACAACAAAAAATTGCTGATTTTCTAGACAAGAAAACTACACAGTTAGATAAAGCTAAAAGCATTACTGGAGGAGCAAATTAAAAAACTCAAAGACTACCGTGCTAGCTTGATTTATGAGACCGTCACAAAAGGATTGGATAAAAACAGTCCCCATGAAAGACTCAGGAATCGACTGGATCGGACAGGTACCCGAAGGGTGGGAGATTACGAAACACAAATATATCATGACAAAAGTAAAAGAAATATGTTCACATTATGAAGGACAAGATATATTGTCTCTGACTCGTCAAGGTGTAGTGGTTAGAGACATAGAGTCTGGGAAAGGTAAAATGCCAGCCAGTTTTGATGGCTATCAATTTTTAGAAAAAGGTGATTTACTTTTTGTCTTTTTGACATTGATGTAACTCCTAGGTGTGTAGGTGTAGTTGAAAATAATGGCTTAACTAGTTCAGCTTATAGTCGTTTTTAGATTAGATGATAAAAATAAGTGTTTACTATTATTACTATTTGTTTTTATCAATGGATGAGGATAAGGTTCTTTTACACTTGTCAAAGAACTTAAGACATTCCTGACAGAGGGTGATTTTTGGTATAATCGAGACTGTTTTGCCTTCTTATGAAGAACAATTAAGAATAGCTGATTATCTTAGTAAAGTTACCAAATCAATTGATGAAGTTGTTCAACTTAAACAAAAACAAATTGAAAATATTAACAAACAACGACAAACTCTTATTTATGATTATGTAACAGGGAAGAGGAGGGTGTGATGGATACAGAAATAGGAGAATATAGTTATTCTATTCGATGGATTTTTGAGATTCTAAAAAAACATGAGTTAGATGCTAGGACTCTATTAAAATCTGAACAAAAATTTAGCTGATTTTTGTTTGAAATATCCAATCAATTTGGTCTCTCAATTGAAATTAGAGCATTGGCGAGAGATAAAGGCAGTTTTAAATCGGAGTTTAAAAATTTTTATGGAAAAAGAATCGAGATAAAAATTTTTCATAGCTGGTATTACGACTATTATTTCAGTAAGTTTTACTGCTTTTTCAACAAGTTCAAGAACCTAAAAAGTACAACGTTAGACCGTGAAAAAAATTAGTACTTGATTTACAAGAAAAATAAATAAAGGAGATTTGACAAGAGAACAGGCCAAAGGCATACATTGAAGAATTTTTCTAGCCTTGCTAAGTATAAAAATGCTTTTTTTAAAGCAAATAAAATTGATAAAGAGATTTCAGAAATCGAGATAACACAGGAAGGAGAAGTAACTAGTAATATAGGTAGTGGCGAATTTGATAATTACATTTCTAGTAACCAGACTAGTGAGACAGTTATTTACGATGCTAAAGTTTATATTATATCTCCTGTGTTAGTAGCTGGTGTAACAGAAAAGTGGACTGGTGAGTATGAAGGAGATAAAATACGTTTTAGTGTCAGAGACAAGGAATTTCTAGAAAAATCACAAAACAAAGTTATCTCGTTCAACACAGGTTTTTTCATAAGATGTAAATTACGGAAGATTGACAAAAGTATTGCTGGTAAGGAGCAGTGTGCATGGGAAGTTCTAGAAGTTACTCATTATGCTGTAGATGATGAACATGTCGTCGAATTTGAACACCGTATAAAGGTCTAAGAATAAAGAAATTTCTGGTCAAATGACTTTGTTTGATTGATAGAAATTTGATTGAATGTGAATAATATAATTTTGAAATCAAGAAAGTGAGAAACTATGGCAAATTTGGGCTTAAAAGGAGCGCTATGATTTCCAGCAGTGGATTATCAAAGACTTGAAAGAAAAATGGTTATATCCAGCGGGATGCGGCTCAATACGACCCTCGATTAGCCATGGATGTGGAGTTCCTCTGGGCTTTTCTGATGGAGACTCAGGAGGAGACTATGGATTATCTCCTAAAAAACTGAGTAAGGAGACAATCATCAATATCATCAATACAGAAATCGTAAAGGGTGGGATTTTTGTTCGCCTTAAAAGAGGGTGTCTTTTATTGAAAACAAGCAATTGCGCCTTCTCTATCGCAAACCTGCGACTAGTTTTAATGAGAAAGCCCTTCAGCAATACCAAGCCAATCGCTTGTCTGTGATTGAAGAAGTGGTTTATGAAGAAGATGATCGTATTGATCTTGTTATCTTTATCAATGGATTGGCCCTTTTTGCCATTGAACTTAAGTTCAATCCAAACGATCAATCGGTCCAGGATGCTATCAAGCAACTCAAGGGTCGCAATCCCAAGAATCGCCTCTTTCGTTTTGAGCAGGGAGTTTTGGCTTCCTTTGCTGTAGATACCTTGGAAGTTTACATGACTACCCAGTTAAAAGGCCAAGAAACTTACTTTCCTACCCTTTAATATAGGGAAAGGAGAAGGGATTGAAACAGGAAGTGAAATCCACACAATCCCTAGATGGAGTGGACACAGAGTATTTATGGCTAGACGTCCTGACCATGGACAGTATTCTCCAACTGGTTGAGAGTTTTCATCTTCTTTATGAGAGTCGATAAGAATAACGCTAAAAAGAAAACTCTTATCTTTCCCTAGGTATCATCAGCGTAGAGCCGTTAGTCGCCTCTCTAGAAGATATGAAGACCAATCATACAGATAACAATTATCTGATTCAACACTCAGCTGGTTCAGGGTAAAAACGAACACCATAGCTTGGCTTTAGCCCACAGCTTAGTATCGCTTCATGATGAACAAAAATCAGAAACATCGTCGATACAGTCTTTGATTGTTACAGACCGTATCGTAGTCGACCGTCAGTTACAAGATGCTGTTAGGACAGATCGCCATAAGTAACGGTGTCGTGAAAGGTGATGGGAGATAGAGAAACATCAAGCGACTTTAGCGGATGCCATTGCAGGAAATACAAAAATTATTGCAACGACAATCCATAAATTCGCACAGATCAATCAGTCGGATTGGATGTCTGTAGGCAATACCGCTAACAAGAAGTTTGCTATTTTTGATTGATGAAGCGCATAGTTCGACGACAGGCTCTTATATGAGTTCAGTTAGTCAGGTCTTTGACTGAAACGGATCCAGAAAAATGGAACCATCGATGAGGTTCAAGAAGTGACGGTTGCGGATGCGATTGAACAGGAGATAGCGCGTACAGGTAAGCAAGATAACGTTTCAATCATTGCCTTTACAGCAACTCCTAAGGCGACTACCCTACAGTTGTTTGGCTACGACACAGTCAGATGGCTCTAAAGCTCCTTTTGATGTCTACAGTATGAAGCAAGCAATCAGAGAAGGCTTTTATCCTGGATGTCTCAGACAACTACACGACTTATAAGACCTACTACAGACTCAATAAAGCTGTAGAAGAAGATCCAGAGCTGAAAAACTACAATTGCTAACGTAAGATTGCCAAGTTCTTGGAATTATCATGATGAAAACATCGATCAAAAAGTTGAGATCATCATGGATCACTTTTATCAGTCATGATATTATGGCTGAGTTAGGTGGACATGGGAAAGCCATGATTGTTACTATCTGGTCGTGAAGCCGCTGTTAAATACCAGCTAGCCTTTCAAAGTACTCAAAGACCATAGTATTACGAGCATTGGGACCTTGATTGCTTTCTCAGGTAAGGTAGATTATCAGGAAGGAATACTCTGAATCATCAGATGAATCAGCTGTAAAGGAAAGATGCATTTGAAAAGATCAGTTTAATACAGATGACTATCAGGTCCTGATTGTGCCAAATAAAGTACCAAACAGGGTTTTGATCAACCTAAGTTGGTAGCCATGTATGTAGATAAGAAATTGCGTGAGTGTTGCGGCTGTGCAGACATTGTCTCGTCTGAATCGAATTTTCAGAGGTTACAACAAGAAGACTTTTATTCTTGATTTTAAAAATACTTACGATGACATTCAATCTGCTTTTTGCCCCTATTATCGCGACAACGATTTCTATCAGATACCATTGCTCCTCGAGATGTTTTAAAATCTCGATAGGAAAAATTGACGAGTATGATATTTTAGATACGGAGGTTGTCCATGAGTTCAACCAATATCTGTATCAAGAGAAAACGTTCTAGTCGAGATAAAACAAAAAAATGGTAGCCCTTCTAAACCAAGGTTATGAGAGAGTCAGACGCTACACTGATAAAGAGCAGTTATCTATTCGAAAAGGTGATTCGAGGTTTTTCTTCGGATGTACACCTTCCTGATTCAAGCAACAGCTTATCAAAACGAGGTCTCTACACGAGCGATACAATTATCTTCAAACGTCTCAGTGAAGATGATTGATGTTCGGATTGGTAGTAATGACTTTACAATCGCCGATAAGATAGTCGTTGATTATATGAAACATATACAGGTTCATTTAGTCGAATTTCTGAATTGGATCAAAAGTATGAGGTGAACTCTTCCAAAACCAAGTTTAACAGTCAGTGACAGAAGACCAAGAAAAACGCTTGTCAGAAATTCTGGATGAAATAAATGAGCAGTTAGACTTTGGATATTGAACCAGAAGTTGGAATGAGTGGTGCAGTCTCTATTCGTGAGTTACTAAAGAAAGAAATTCAAGACTTAAACAATCTGCAAATGTCAACTCCGAGAAGATTTTTAAATTTGCTTTTGAAGAAGAGATTGATAATGCTCTAATAGAAGGCTATTCTCAGAGCCAGGATCTGTTTGGTGCCCTATTAAATAACGATTCTTTCAAGAAGAGATTGGCAAATATATTTATTGATGATGTGTTCAAGAGTTTGAAAGGAAGTCAGGAATGAAATCCTGAAAATGACCAAAACAACTTAAAATTAAGGTTTGTTAAAAATGATTTTTTTATGGTAGAATGTATAAGAATGCATATCATTCGGATAAACAAATAAATTGAGGTAAAAACATGGAAATTATGGCGATTGTTATCGTTGTTTTTGCCGTCATCATTGGTTTAGTCATTGGATATGTCAGCATCTCAGTCAAGATGAAATCATCACAAGAGGCTGCAGAGCTGATGCTTTTTAAATGCTGAACAAGAAGCAACTAATTTACGAGGACAAGCTGAGCGCGAAGCGGATTTATTACTCAATGAAGCTAAGAGCGAAAAGCAAGTCTCTTAAAAAAGAAGCACTATTGGAGGCCAAAGAAGAAGCCAGAAAATACCGTGAAGAAGTGGACGCTGAATTTAAATCAGAACGTCAAGAACTCAAGCAAATCGAAAGTCGTTTGACCGAACGTGCTAGCAGTCTTGATCGTAAAGATGACAATTTGACGAACAAAGAAAAAAACACTTGAACAAAAAAAGAACAAAGTATTTCTGATAGAGCAAAAAAACCTTGATGTACGTGAAGAGCAACTAGAAGAAATTGAGAAACAAAAAGCAAGCTGAACTAGAGCGTATTGGAAGTCTGACTCAGTCGGAAGCAAAAAGATATTATCTTAGCCCAGACAGAGGAAAACTTGACTAAGGAAATTGCTAGTCGCATTCGTGAGGCTGAGCAAGAAGTCAAGGAACGTTCAGACAAATTGGCTAAGGATATCTTGTCCCAGGCTATGCAGAGAATTGCTGGTGAGTATGTGGCTGAGTCTACCAACTCTACTGTTCATCTGCCTGATGATACGATGAAAGGTCGTATCATTGGTCGTGAAGGACGTAATATCCGTACTTTTGAAAGTTTGACAGGGGTTGATGTTATCATTGATGATACGCCAGAAGTGGTAACCTTGTCAGGTTTTGATCCTATCCGTCGCGAGATTGCCCGTATGACTATGGAAACCTTGCTTAAGGATGGACGTATCCACCCAGCTCGTATCGAAGAGTTGGTTGAGAAAAATCGTCAAGAGATTGATAACAAGATTCGTGAATATGGTGAAGCTGCAGCCTATGAAATTGGTGCACCGAACCTTCACCCAGACTTGATGAAGATCATGGGTCGCTTGCAGTTCCGTACTTCATACGGACAAAATGTCTTGCGTCATTCGATTGAAGTGGCTAAGTTGGCTGGTATCATGGCTAGCGAACTTGGTGAAAATGCTACCCTTGCTCGTCGCGCGGGATTCCTTCACGATATTGGTAAAGCCATTGACCGTGAGGTAGAGGGTAGCCACGTTGAGATTGGTACTGAATTGGCTCGCAAGTACAAGGAACACCCAGTCGTGGTCAATACTATTGCCAGTCACCACGGAGATGTAGAACCTGAAAGTGTGATCGCAGTCATCGTTGCTGCGGCGGATGCATTGAGTGCAGCCCGTCCAGGAGCTCGTAGTGAATCACTTGAAAGCTACATCAAACGTCTCCATGATCTAGAAGAAATTGCTAATAGCTTTGAAGGTGTTCAAAATAGCTTTTGCCCTTCAAGCTGGTCGTGAAATCCGTATCATGGTAAATCCAGGTCAAATCAAAGATGACAAAGGTCACAATCTTGGCTCATAAAGTTCGTGAGAAAAATCGAAAACAATCTCGATTATCCAGGAAATATCAAGGTAACCGTGATTCGTGAACTTCAGTGCAGTTGATTATGCAAAATAAAAAAACTGAAATCAGGTTTTTATCTGATTTCAGTTTTTTATTATTAACTAAACAAGAGATATTAATTATTTATCTAGGCGAAACCTCAATTGGAGATAAGTAAATTAAATCTTGTGTGCAGTTATAGGCTCCAACCTTAGCCTTTTATATGAACATTTTGTCCTTTTCTGATATTTTCACCATTGAATGGTTTGAAAAACAGGGTTAGAAATAAGGTTAATTTCAATAAATTTAAAATTAGGTCCAGTTGCTTCATCAGGATGATAATCGCCAGAATGAATAAGGATATCATACTTTTGACTTCACCTTAGCTAAATCAGTGAAATTTCCATCAAATTCAATTGTTTCACCTTTTATATTTTTGTATAAAATCTGTTATTATACTTTGCTCCTCTGATTGTATTAGTGTTTGGAATTCGGAGTTGTTTTCACGGTAATTGTTGAAGATTGTGAGGGGCTAATTGACGAGGATTCGGTAGAACTTGATGAGGTGTTAGTTGAACTAGAGGAAGCAGGCGTCGAACTTGATGATGTAGAGGATGATTCATTAGTTTTCTCGACAGATTTTTCAATAACGCTACTAGTTTCTGTAGATGAAGGGGAGAAATAGTAGTTGACTTATCTGAGTATACTCCAATTATAACTGATATAAGAATCATAAATATTGCAACAGCACCGATTAAATATGGAATTAATCTTTTTATTTTTAGTTCCATTGGGCTTAATGGTGTTATTTCAACCTCAGCTTCTTTTTCAAAAACCAAAGATTCCAGCTGGCCTTTTTCAATAACATGTATATGAACATCTTCTTTTTGAGATTTAAATCTAATAAACCATTTTCAATTGCCTCGTTAACAGACTTTTCCTTTATAAACTCCCATAAAAATCTCCTTTTTAATATTATTATTACAATTATCTCTTAAATAGAATAAAAATAGCAACTCTTTTTATATGTTATTCCTTTTTAATGCTACTTTATGCAAAAATAAATAAGAAAGAGCAGTTGAAAAAAATTACTGCTTTTTTTGTTACACTAGATAGAAAAGATTGTAGTGTGCAGAAATGGCTTTAGATATATAGTCTTACAGAAATTTTCAAGTCATTTCACAAACTATCTAAAGGAGACATAATGGCAGACCGAGGCTTACTAATCGTTTTTTCAGGTCCTTCTGGAGTTGGAAAAGGAACGGTTAGACGAGAAATTTTTGAGAGTTCTGAAAATCAATTTCAATATTCTGTATCTATGACAACACGGGCACAACGTCCGGGTGAAGTAGATGGTGTTGATTATTTCTTCCGTACACGGGAGGAATTTGAAGAGTTGATCCGTCAAGGGCAGATGTTAGAGTATGCAGAGTATGTGGGTAACTATTATGGAACTCCTCTGACTTATGTTAATGAAACGCTTGATAAGGGAATCGATGTCTTTCTTGAAATTGAAGTGCAGGGAGCTCTCCAGGTTAAGAAAAAAGTTCCAGATGCGGTCTTTATCTTTTTAACACCACCAGATTTGGAAGAATTGCAAGACCGTCTCGTTGGCCGAGGTACAGATAGTGCAGAAGTGATTGCTCAGCGTATCGAAAAAGCCAAGGAAGAAATTGCTTTGATGCGTGAGTATGACTACGCTATTGTAAATGACCATGTTCCTCTAGCGGCCGAGCGTGTTAAACGTGTGATTGAAGCAGAACATTTCCGTGTAGACCGCGTGATTGGTCACTATCAGGATATGCTACCAAAGTCTCCGACTATTCGATAAAATTTAGAAAACAGGTACAAACAAATGATGCTTAAACCCTCTATTGATACCTTGCTTGATAAGGTACCATCAAAATATTCACTTGTCATCTTGGAAGCAAAGCGTGCTCATGAATTAGAAGCTGGAGCACCTGCTACTCAAGAATTTAAATCTGAAAAATCTACTCTTCGTGCCCTAGAAGAAATTGAATCTGGGAATGTAACCATCCACCCAGATCCAGAAGGAAAACGCGAAGCTGTTCGTCGTCGTATCGAAGAAGAAAGACGACTGAGAGAAGAAGAAGAAAAGAAAATTAAAGAGCAAATCGCGAAAGAAAAAGAAGAAGGTGAAAAAATTTAAGGTTGGGGGGACTCAATCTTATTTTTTCTATTGCAAGAATACTCAATCAATTGAAACGATTTAAGAGGAGAAGGAGGTGAGGATATGGCTATTGCAAAAATCATTGTGGATGTTCCCTTGATGCAGACAGACCAGCCCTATAGCTACAAGATTCCAGAGGAATTTGAAGAGATGCTGGAAGTTGGCATGCGAGTTCATGTACCTTTTGGGAAGGCCAATCGCTTGATTCAGGGAATTGTTCTTGGGTTGGAGTCTCAATCTGATGCAGATGTGGCAGACGAGGACTTAAAAGAAATTGCTGAGGTGCTGGACTTTTCTCCTGTCTTAACGGAGGAACAACTCTGGCTGGCCGAAGAACTACGTAAGTCAGTTTTTTCATACAAGATTTCTATTCTAAAAGCTATGCTTCCAGGATTTTTGAATTCTAGCTATGATAAGATCCTCTATCCTCTGGAAGGCTTGAGTCAGAAAGATAGAGACCGTTTGTTTGGTTCGCAGGAGTCTCTAGCATTTTCATCTCTTGACCTAGAAAAGCAAGCTGAGATGATGCGTTTGACCCGAAAAGGGATCTTGAAGCTAGAGTATCAGGCTGTGGATCAGAAGAAAGTTAAGACGCAGTCTTGGGTTGAAGTTCATCTTGAACAGTTAGAAAAGCTAGAAATCTCAAATCGTGCCAAGAAGAAATTGGAACTGCGAGAATATTTATTAGTACATCCTGAAACAGTTCCTTTAGCTGATTTGTTAGAACATTACTCACGGGAACAAGTCAATTTCTTTGTGGAACAGAGGGCTTTGACGATTCTTCAAAAGGAAGTTCAACGCTCAGCCGCCTACTTTGAAGGAATCGAGTCAAATCAAGCCTTAGAGTTAAACCCAGAGCAAAAACAAGCCTGTGAGGCGGTTGTTGGAGCGATTGGGAAGCAACATCCTCCCTTTCTTCTACAAGGAATCACTGGAAGTGGGAAAACCGAGGTTTATCTGCAGATTATCCAAGGTGCCCTGGATATGGGAAAAACAGCGATTGTTCTAGTGCCAGAGATTTCTCTCACACCTCAAATGACGGAGCGTTTTATTGCTCGTTTCGGTGAACAAGTAGCCATTCTTCACTCAGGCTTGTCCAATGGTGAAAAGTATGATGAGTGGCGCAAGGTGGAGCGTGGAGATGCTCAGGTAGTTGTAGGGGCCAGGTCTGCTATTTTTGCGCCTTTAAAAAATCTAGGTGTTATCATTATCGATGAAGAGCATGAGGCCAGCTACAAGCAAGATAGCAATCCGCGTTATCATGCTAGGGATGTGGCTCTTTTACGAGCCCAGTACAATCAAGCAGCATTAGTCCTGGTTCTGCAACACCGAGTCTAGAAAGTCGTGCGCGTGCTGGCAAGGGTGTCTATCAGCATCTGCGTCTGACTCAACGGGCCAATCCTTTAGCAAGTATTCCTGAAGTTCAACTGATTGACTTCCGTGATTATATTGGGCAAAATGAAACCTCAAACTTTACACCACCTCTGATTGAGGCAATACAAGATCGACTGGATAAAAAAGAGCAGGTTGTTCTCATGCTCAACCGCCGTGGCTATTCTAGCTTTGTTATGTGTCGGGAATGTGGAACCGTTGATACCTGCCCTAATTGCGATATTTCCTTGACGCTACATATGGATACTAAAACCATGAACTGCCATTATTGTGGATTTTCTAAGGAAATTCCTCATGTTTGTCCAAACTGTCAGAGTCGTAGCATTCGCTATTATGGAACGGGGACACAGAAGGCTTATGATGAGCTAGCGGAACTCTTTCCAGAGGCACGCATTCTACGCATGGATGTGGATACAACTCGTAAAAAGGGCAGTCACCAAGCTTTACTTGAGCAGTTTGGTAAAGGGGAGGCAGATATCCTGTTGGGAACTCAGATGATTGCCAAGGGCTTGGATTTTCCAAATGTGACCTTGGTTGGTGTTCTCAATGCGGATACAGCCTTGAACCTGCCTGATTTTCGTTCTTCTGAGAGAACCTTCCAACTCTTGACCCAGGTAGCAGGGCGAGCAGGAAGAGCTGAAAAGGCAGGTCAGGTCTTGATTCAGTCCTATAATCCACAACACTATGCAATTCGTTTTGCCAAGGATCAGGACTACGAAGGTTTTTATGCCTATGAAATGGGCATCAGACGTCAGTTGGGTTATCCACCTTATTATTTCACTATTGGAATCACCTTATCTCATAAAAAAGAAGAAGAGGTTCTTAGACGTGCTTATCAAGTAATGGGTATTTTGCGGTCAGGTTTATCGGATGCTAGTGTAATTCTAGGTCCAACGCCAAAACCTATCGCTCGTACTCATAACCTCTATCATTACCAAATTTTGATTAAATACCGTTTAGAAGATGAGTTAGCTTCGACCCTTAATCAGGTCTTGGCCTTGACACAAGAACGGGAAAATAGCGAACTTCGTCTCAGTATTGACCACGAACCGCAACAATTTTTATAAGAAGGAGAAGATATGACAAAACTAATATTTATGGGAACGCCTGAATTTTCAGCGACTGTTTTAAAGGGACTTTTGACAGATAATCGCTATGAGATTCTAGCAGTTGTAACTCAGCCAGACCGTGCGGTTGGACGTAAAAAAGTCATCCAAGAAACCCCAGTGAAACAAGCAGCCAAAGAGGCAGGCCTACCTATCTACCAACCTGAAAAATTATCAGGTAGTCCAGAAATGGAAGCTATCATGAATTTGGGTGCTGACGGGATTGTGACTGCAGCTTTTGGGCAGTTTCTCCCAAGCAAACTCTTGATAGCATGGACTTTTGCGGTCAATGTTCACGCCTCCTCCTTCCCAAACACCGTGGTGGAGCTCCTATCCATTATGCCTTGATTCAGGGTGATGAGAGGCAGGAGTAACCATTATGGAAATGGTCAAGGAAATGGATGCTGGTGATATGATTTCTCGTCGTAGTATTCCGATTACAGATGAGGACAATGTCGGAACCTTATTTGAAAAATAGCCATTGTTGGGCGTGATTTGCTTTTTTGGATACTTTGCCTGCATACATTGCTGGCGAGATTCAGCCTCAACCGCAAGATCCAAGCCAAGTAACTTTCTCCCTAAATATTAAGCCAGAGGAAGAAAAACTAGACTGGACTAAAAAGCAATCGTCAACTCTTCAACCAAATCCGTGGGATGAATCCTCGGCCAGTTGCCCATACTTTTCTAAAGGGCGAACGCTTTAAGATTTATGAAGCTCTACTAGTAGAAGGTCAGGGCAATCCAGGTGAGATTCTCTCTATCGGCAAGAAAGAATTGATTGTCGCAACGGCAGAAGGGGCTCTATCCCTCAAACAAGTGCAACCAGCTGGTAAGCCTAAGATGGACATTGCTTCCTTCCTCAACGGTGTGGGACGAACTTTGGCAGTAGGAGAACGATTTGGTGACTAAAGTAGAAACGGCTAGAAGTTTAGCCCTAGAGGTATTGGAGGATGTCTTTATCCAACAAGCTTACTCCAATATCGCCTTAAATAAACATCTTAAGGGAAGTCAACTGTCAGCAACAGATAAGGGCTTGGTGACAGAGCTTGTTTACGGAACCGTAGCTCGTAAACTAACTTTAGAATGGTATTTGTCTCACTTTATTGAGGATAGAGACAAGCTAGACAGCTGGCTCTATGTTTTGCTTCTCATGAGTGTCTATCAACTCCAATACTTGGATAAGCTTCCTGATCATGCAGTGGTCAATGAAGCGGTGGAACTGGCTAAACTTCGCAAAAAGGCGAGCGAAAAACTGGTTAATGCAGTCCTTCGCCGTATCCTGCGAGAAGTTTTGCCAGATATTGCCTCTATCAAGCGTAAAAATAAGCGTGATTCTATCGCCTACTCTTTGCCAGTGTGGTTAGTTTCTAAGCTCAAGGAAGAGTACGGGGAGGAGCGAGCACAAGCAATTTTTGAAAGTCTGTTACAACGGAACAAAGCCAGTATCCGTGTGACTGATTTGAGTCGAAAAGAAGAAATCAAAAAATGGCTCGGTGCAAGTGATTCCATTTTGTCGGCCACAGGTTTGGTCAAAGAGCAGGGGCGTTTTGCTGGTCATGACTTGTTTGCTGAAGGGGCTATTACTATCCAGGATGAGTCTAGTCAACTGGTTGCTCCAACTCTTGATTTACAAGGCACTGAGCAGGTTTTGGATGCCTGTGCAGCCCCAGGTGGGAAAACAGCCCATATGGCATCTTATTTGACGACAGGTCAGGTAACAGCTCTAGATCTCTATGATCATAAACTCAATTTGATTCAAGAAAATGCTCAGCGTTTAGGCGTAGCAGATCGTGTTCAAACACAAAAATTGGATGCCAGAAAGGTCCACGAGTTTTTTGGCAAGGATCAATTTGATAAGATTTTAGTAGACGCTCCTTGTTCAGGGATTGGTCTATTGCGTCGAAAACCAGATATCAAATACAATAAAGAAACGGCAGATTTCGCGTCATTACAGGAAATTCAGTTGGAAATATTAGGTAGTGTTTGTCAAACACTACGAAAAGGTGGTATAATAACCTATAGTACCTGCACTATTGTCTCGGAAGAGAACTTTAAAGTGGTTCAAGCATTTTTAGAAAGTCATCCCGAGTTCGAGCAGGTTAAACTAGAACACGAATGCAAGGATATTCTAAAAGATGGCTGTATCCTTATTACTCCGGAATTGTACGGAAGTGATGGATTCTTCATCAGCCAATTTCGTAAGATGTCCAATTAGGAAGGAACTGACACAATGGAGATTTCATTATTAACAGATGTGGGTCAGAAGCGTACAAATAATCAAGACTATGTCAATCTTTTTGTCAACCGAGCAGGTTGTACAATGATTCTCTTGGCTGACGGAATGGGAGGTCATCGCGCAGGAAATATTGCTAGCGAAATGGCTGTGACTGACTTGGGTGTGTCATGGGTAGATACCCAGATCGACACCGTTAATGAAGTTCGCGAATGGTTTGCCCACATCTAGAAGTTGAAAATCAAAAGATTTATCAACTAGGACGAGATGAAGCCTACAAGGGAATGGGGACAACCCTCGAAGCTCTTGCAGTTATCGGAAATCAGGCAATTTATGCCCATATCGGAGATTCTAGAATCGGTCTCATTCGAGGGGAAGAGTACCGTCAACTGACAAGTGATCATTCTTTGGTCAATGAATTGCTTAAGGCGGGTCAATTGACACCGAAGAGGCAGAAGCGCATCCACAAAAAATATTATCACCCAATCTATCGGACAAAAAGACGAAATTCAACCTGACTTGGGAATTGTCAGCTTGGAAGCTGGAGACTATCTCGTCATGAATAGCGACGGTCTAACCAATATGATTTCAGGCAGTGAGATCTATGATATTGTGACAAGCGATATTTCGCTTGATGATAAGGCGGCCACTTTGGTACGCTTTGCCAACAATGCCGGAGGGCTTGATAATATTACAGTTGCCCTTGTTTCGATTAAGGAGGAGGCGGCACTATGATCCAGATCGGCAAGATTTTTGCCGGGCGGTATCGGATTATCAAACAAATTGGCCGTGGAGGTATGGCAGATGTCTACCTGGCCAAGGATTTGATTTTAGACGGGGAAGAGGTAGCTGTAAAGGTCCTGAGGACTAACTACCAGACTGACCCGATTGCTGTTGCTCGTTTTCAGCGTGAAGCGCGTGCAATGGCTGACTTAGATCATCCCCATATCGTTCGGATAACGGATATCGGCGAAGAGGACGGTCAACAGTACCTAGCTATGGAATATGTAGCTGGTCTTGATCTCAAGCGCTATATCAAAGAACACTATCCCCTCTCAAATGAAGAAGCTGTCCGTATCATGGGTCAGATTCTCTTAGCGATGCGCTTGGCGCACACTAAAGGTATTGTCCATCGTGACTTAAAGCCTCAAAATATTCTTTTAACTCCTGATGGAACAGCCAAGGTGACGGATTTTGGGATTGCCGTAGCCTTTGCAGAGACAAGTCTAACTCAGACCAACTCTATGCTGGGTTCTGTCCACTACTTGTCACCTGAGCAGGCTCGTGGCTCTAAGGCAACTGTGCAGAGTGACATCTATGCCATGGGGATTATTTTCTACGAGATGCTGACAGGGCATATCCCTTATGATGGCGATAGTGCAGTAACCATTGCCCTCCAGCATTTTCAAAAACCACTTCCTTCGGTTATAGCTGAAAATCCATCTGTTCCCCAAGCTTTGGAGAATGTGGTCATCAAAGCAACTGCTAAAAAGCTTACGGATCGATACAAGTCGGTTTCAGAGATGTATGTTGATTTATCTAGCAGTCTATCTTATAACCGCAGAAATGAACCTAAACGTGTTTTTGATGATGCTACTAAGGCGGACACAAAGACATTGCCAAAGGTTCCTCAAACAACCTTGACCTCTATTCCTAAGGTTCAACCACAGACAGATAACCATCAGGTAACTAAAGCTAGCCCAGAAGCAAGTGCTAAAAATCTGTGGAAAAAACCAGTGAAAAAACGTCGTTTTAAAGCACGTTATCTAGTTCTACTAGCAAGTTTCGTACTGGTTGCCGCTTCTCTGGTGTGGATTTTATCCAGAACACCAGCTACTGTTGAGATTCCAAAAGTTGCAGGTCAAACTGTTGCTGAAGCTAAGGAAACCTTGAAAAAAGCGAATTTTGAAATTGGTGAGGAGAAGACCGAAGCGAGTGATACCGTAGAAGAAGGTCGGGTCATCCGAACAGATCCAGATGCTGGCTCAGCTCGCAAAGAAGGGTCTAAAGTTAATCTAATCATATCTTCAGGTAAACAATCATTTAAGATTGGAAACTATATTGGACGCAAATCTACTGATGTTATTGCAGAATTGAAAGGGAAAAAAAGTTCCTGAAAAATCTGATTAAGATTGAGGAAGAAGAGTCCAGTGAATCAGAACCAGGTGTGGTTTTTAAAAACAGAGCTTAGCAGAAGGTACGACTTATGATCTTAGCAAGGCAACTTCTATCGTTTTGACTGTTGCTAAAAAGGTGACAACCGTGACCATGCCAAGTTATATTGGCTCAAGTCTTGAATTTACAAAGAATAACTTAATTCAGATTGTTGGTGTCAAGGAAGCTAATATCGAAGTAGTAGAGGTTTCGACAGCACCTGAGGGCACTGCTGAAGGAACTGTTATCGATCAAAGTCCAAAACTAGGTGCGAAAGTTGATCTAAGTACGACACGTATAAAGATCTCTATTTATAAACCAAAAACTCCACCATCATCTTCTTCTGTTCCATCTTCGAGCCAGCGTAACTCTAACAGAGCAGATAATACGGTGCCATCTCAAAGTTCATCTACTCCATCTTCGTCTACGCAAACTCATGCGGACGAACATAACACTGATAACTAAATAATCTTTGTCACAGTTTTTGTGGCAAAGATTTTTTTTCCTTCGAAATTATGATAAAATAAAATGGAGTTTGAAAAAGGAGGGAAACATGGAAGAATCAAAAAAACTGAATGCAGTTATTGATGTCATCATGCTGGCAGGAACGATTTTACTCCGTAATGGTTCTGAGATTTATCGTGTTGAAGATACTCATGATTCGGATTGCTCATTCACAGGGCATTATGGATTGTAATGTTTTTAGCCATGCCTGCCGCCATTTTTTTCTCCATTGAAAATACAAATATCTCTCGTATGAAGCGAGTGACCTCCTCTGCTTATAATATTGAGAAGGTGTGTGATGTCAACCAGATTTCACGGCAGCTTGTATCAGGACAGCTTGATTTGGAGACAGCCTTTATCCAACTAAAGGAATTGAAATGCCAAGGCATCTCCCTATACCAATGTTCAACTAACTGCTGCAGCGACCCTCAGTGCTCCTTTCTTTTCAATCATGTTTGGTGGGAATGTCTATGATGCCATCGGAGCAGGAGTGGCGACCTTGTTTGCTTTTACTTGCTCTCTCTATGTAGAGAAGTTTATTCGTATCCCTTTTTATGACTGCTTTTCGCAGGAGCTCTTGTCTTTTGGTTTGATTGCACAATTTTGGGCGCGCTATTCTGGTTTACAATCGACAGCTGATTTAGTGATTGCAGGTGCGGTTATGCCCTTTGTGCCTGGAATTACCCTTACCAATGCTGTTCGAGATATTATGACCAACCATATCAACTCTGGTATGAGCAAGATGTTTGAATCCTTGCTGATTACCCTTGCCTTAGGGGCTGGAACATCAGTCGCCCTCTTACTCATGAACTAATATGACACTAACAACATTTTTATTGCAAGCTCTGGCAAGTTTGCTTGCCATTATTACCTTTTTAATCGTTTTAAATGTCCAGCGTTCCATGCTTATCCCTGGTGGAGTTTTAGGAATGTCTATCTGGCTACTCTATCTGATACTCAAGGAACCAACCAATGTTATTTTGGCAACCTTTATTGCTGCGGTGATTGGTTCTTGTGTCAGCCAAATTATGAGTATCCTCTATAAGACACCAGCGGTTGTTTTTGCTCTGGCAATATTGGCGCCGCTAGTGCCAGGTTACCTGTCCTATCGAACCACTTCCTTCTTCGTTACAGGTGACTACGGCCATGCCATTTCTAGTGCCATGTTAGTCATGATGCTAGCTCTTGTTATCTCTATTGGAATGGCAAGTGGAACGGTTTTGTTGAAATTGTATCATTATCTCAAAAAGAATCGAGCTAGCTAAGACTCGATTTTTTGTAGCCCTAAAGTTCTGTTTGAAAAATGAGATAATGAACTTGATTTGGTGAATCAAGTCTTTTTTAGCGCTTTTGACTTCAATTGTGATAAAATAGAGGTGAACGATTTTTTACAATGAATGATAAAAATAGAGGTAAATATGACAATCGGTATTGATAAGATTGGTTTTGCGACCAGTCAATACGTTTTGAAATTACAAGATTTAGCAGAAGCTCGAGGACTGATCCTGAAAAAAATTGAGTAAAGGACTCCTTTTAAAAGAATTGAGTATTGCTCCGTTTAACAGAGGATATTGTGACCTTGGCTGCCAGTGCAGGAAATTCTATCCTGACTGAAGAAGATAAGCAAGAGATTGATATGGTTATCGTAGCGACAGAATCTGGAGTCGATCAAAAGTAAGGCGGCTGCGGTTTTTGTACACGGTCTACTTGGGAATTCAACCATTTTGCTCGTAGTTTTGAAATCAAAGGAAGCTTGCTATGGTGCAACTGCGGCACTTCACTATGCTAAGTTACACGTAGAAAATTCTCCAAAATCAAAAAGTTTTGGTACTAGCCAGTGATATTGCAAAAGTATGGTGTTGAAACTCCTGGGGAACCAACTCAAGGAGCAGGTTGTGTTGCCATGTTGATTAGTCAAAATCCACGTGTTATGGTCTTCAACAACGATAACGTTGCGCAGACTCGTGATATCATGGACTTTTTGGCGTCCAAATTATTCAACGACACCATTTGTAAAATGGAGTCTACTCAACACAGCAGTATCTTGATAGTTTGAAAAACGACTTGGGAAGAGTACCAAAAGCGTTATGACTGTAGCTTTGGATGATTTTGAAGCTATTTGTTTCCACTTTGCCTTATCCTAAAGCTAGCACTCAAAGGCTTTGAAAAAAATTCTCGATAAATCTCTACCTCAAGAGAAAAAGGATTTGCTTCAAAAAAACACTTTGATGAGTCTATTATTTATAGCCAAAAGGTTGGAGAATATCTATACAGGTTCACTCTTTTTAGGGACTCTTGTCTCTTCTTGAAAATTCTGATAGTCTCAAAGCAGGGAGACAAGCTAGCTCTCTATAGCTACGGAAGTGGTGCTGTATCTGAGTTCTTCAGTGTGGAATTGGTTGAAGGCTATGAGACAACAATTGCAGAAAAATCGCTTAGAGTTGCTAGACCAACGTCAAGCATTTGAGCTGTTGCTGACTATGAACGAATCTTCTTTGAGGAAGCAAACTTGGATGAGTCAGGTTCTGCAACGATGTCAGGCTATGAAGGGACAAGACTATGCTCTGGTTGAGATTGTAGAACACCAACGTCGCTACAGCAAGGTTGAAAAATAATGAAAAAAAATTGGAATGGATTTGCTAAAAAATCAGCCCAAGAGCGCCTAGAGCTAGTGAAGTCTCAGGCGCTTACTTCTATGGAAGCCCAAGAAAGTCTTGAGCAAAATGAAAATCTTAGTCTAGCAGTTGCGGACCAGCTGAGTGAAAATGTGGTGGGGACCTTCTCACTTCCATACTCAGTAGTTCCTGAAGTGCTGGTAAATGGTCAAGAGTACACCGTTCCTTATGTAACAGAAGAACCATCTGTTGTTGCTGCAGCTAGTTTTGCCAGCAAAATTATCAAAAGAGCTGGTGGGTTTAGAGCTCAGGTTTATCAGAGACAAATGATTGGTCAGGTAGCTCTTTATCAAGTTCCAGATAGGGATAAAGCATGTCAGGCTATTTTGAGTCAGAAAGCAGAGCTACTCGAACAAGCAAACCAAGCCTATCCCTCTATTGTCAAACGTGGTGGTGGAGCCAGAGAGCTAACAGTTGAAAAAATTTCTGGTGAGGCTGACTTTTTAGTGGTTTATCTTCATGTAGATACTCAAGAAGCAATGGGAGCTAATATGCTCAATACCATGCTTGAAGCTTTAAAACCAAGTCTAGAGGCTCTAAGTCAAGGGCAAAGTTTAATGGGAATTCTATCCAACTATGCAACAGATTCTCTAGTAACCGCAACTTGTCGTATTGCCTTTCGTTATTTGAGTCGCCAGAAGGATGAAGCGCGTGAGTTGGCAGAAAAAATGGTTTTAGCCAGCCAGTTTGCCCAAGCAGATCCTTATCGAGCAGCGACTCACAACAAGGGAATCTTTAACGGAATTGATGCTCTCTTGATTGCTACTGGAAATGATTGGCGTGCTATAGAAGCGGGAGCGCATGCCTATGCAAGTCATGATGGCGCCTATCGAGGTCTCAGTCGTTGGACTATGGATTTGGAAACAGAAGAACTTATTGGAGAGATGACCATGCCGATGCCAGTTGCTACCAAGGGTGGATCAATTGGTCTCAATCCTCGAGTCGTTCTCAGCCATGAGTTGCTAGGTCATCCATCAGCGAAAGGAATTGGCCCAAATTATCGTTTCGATTGGTCTTGCACAAAATTTTGCAGCTCTTAAAGCTCTTGGTCAGTACAGGAATCCAGCATGGACACATGAAACTTCAAGCAAAATCTCTAGCGCTTTTAGCAGGAGCGACTAGAGGCTGAAGTACCTAAACTGGTAGAAAGCTTGATTGCTGAAAAAGACTTTTAATCTAGAAAAAGCACAAATGTTATTGAAAACATTTAAGATCATAAGAAAAAAACTCAGACTGGTTTGATTTTTTTGCGCTTTTTACTGTTTTTTCAAATAAAAAGAAACTCAAATACAGAATCGTATTTGAGTCAGAACGAAGACAAACGTCATTTTTTTGGTGTTTGTCTTTTTCTGTTTTCAAAAATATTTTGTCTCATCATCTGATATTCCATTCAAAAATCGAATTTAGAACAAAAATAAAAAGGGATATTCTCTATCCATTTCACTAATTTTTGATATTTAAACATGCCAAAAGTAAGCCCAACCTGATCCTCCATTTTGGACTTTCCTTTCTCTCTAGTGTATCTCAAATTATGGTACTCCTTTAGCCGTCCCAAAAGAGCCGTTCAATTGTTTCTTTGCGCTTCTTATAGAGCTCTTTCATTTCTCTTTGGTGACGAATCTCCTCACAAAAATTCAAGGGCATCTTTCCAGACATGTCTCGTTATTACTTTTTGAAAATTCTTGCTTTGAGTACAAACGGATAATAAAGGACAAGCAACACATACTTTGGGATTACTCTTATACTCACGGTAGCCTTCTCGAGTGGTAGTGCTATAGCTTAATACTTGATTCTCTGGACAGACATAACAATCATCACTTGCATTATAAACAAAATTACTAGGTCTTAAATTCCCCTTTACTCCCTTTGGTCGAGTATAAGGAAAGACAGGGATGATGTTACGTTCTAATAAATAATGGGCAATAGTTGGGGTCTTGTAGCCTGAATCCGCAATAATATAGTGTGGGGAGAAAGGCTCTAACTTTGAAAATAGGGCAGGGAAAGCCTGACTATCATGAACATTTCCTGCCTCAACCGTATAAGCCAAGGCCCAACCATGCTTATCACAAGCAACTTGAGCAGAATAGGCAAATACTTCCTTGTGTTCGCCCTTATGAAACCAACCACACTCGGGATCTGTCGTTGAGATCTTCTTTTCCTTAGCCTCACTTTCTTTTGCGGGCTTTAAGGACTTTTTTTCGTGTTTTTTCCGATCTAAATCAATCTCAACTGCCAATTGTTCACTCATAAATTTAGCTTGTTGGTTCACCATTTCCTTACGATACTTGTGACTATTAGCTGCCGCTTTGATATGGGTACCATCCACAAATATTTCAGAAGGATCAATTAAACCTGCATACAAAAGCTTGGTTGAGAACTTGGGAAAAAAATCTCAGAAATGAGTTCTTTATCTTGAAAACGACGACTGTAATTCTTTCCCATAGGTAGTAAAATGAGGAACCTTATCATCTAAAGTTAGTCCGAGAAACCAACGATGAGGCTACGTTTACTTCAATCTCTTTCATGGTTTGGCGCATGGAACGGATACCATAAAAACATTTGATCAAAGGAATTTTGACTAACATGACGGGATCAAGACTAGGACGACCATTATCTGGACTATAGGTATCTTCTACCAAGTCATAGATAAAGTCAAAATCAACCTTTTGAATCAACTTGTCGAAGAAAGTGATCTTCTGGGACCAATTCGTCTATTGTATAGAAAGCCATATTGCTTACGATTATAATCAGGTTTTTCTTTGTGAAACATAGGGATTACCTCACAACTCTTCTTACCTCTATTATACGACTTTACACAAAGAAAAAGCCCTTAGAAACTTGAGTTCTAAGGACTTTGTCTTCAATCTGACTCAAATACAGAATCGTATTTGAGTTTCTTAGTCAATGACAGTTTTTCTATTTTTGTTCAAAAAAACAAGACGCATTGACAACGCTTTTCTTTTTGTTATAATATAACTGTAAACTATTAAGATTGATAATCAAAAAACTATAGAGAGGAGGATTTTTGATTATGAATAAAAGAATTAAAATAATGAGTGTTGCATTACTTAGTACAGTAATATTGAATATAGCACTTACAGAAGGTGTTTCAGTTGTTCATGCTAATGAGGTGGCTTCAGCGACAAAACTTGGAAATACTTTTAAAGATTTATCGGAAGAATCTATTTTATTAATTTTAAAAAGCAGTAGATGAAAATGCCACAAGGAATGTTGGAAAGAGGGAATCAGGAAGAAATTGATAAATATATGCTTAGTAAAGGTATAGATTTAAAAATTTGATAATGAAGTACAGTTCAGGGACTTTTGGGGATGTGTCGGTGCAGTTACTTGGGCGGTAGGATCTGCTGCTGTTGGTATTGGTATGCTTGTTAAAATTAAACAATTTATAGCAGCAGTAGGAGGTATCAAGGCAGCCGCTTCTGCTTTAATATCCATTGCTGAATCTGGAGCTAATTACGAAAAATATTACAAAATTCGGATATGCTGTAGTTGACATGGGGTCTACTATTTTTGGGAATTAAGGCAATTGGTGATAACTGTTTTGAATAAGAAATACAATGTAGTTTTATTTTTATTATTTATAGTCTATTTGTTTGGATACTTCTCGATTTCAAAAATTTAATTCCTATAATGTGTGTGACCCAAGTATTTTTGTTAGAAAAATATATTTAAATCTCAAAAATAAAGCTTATCCAAATAGGTAAAATCATAGTTATTATTGCTTCTATAATATTATTTATTGATAGTATATTAAATTAAGAGTCTGAGAACTATTTTGTCTCAGACTCTTTTTGTTTAAATACTTTTACCTGGTAAGAGACTAACTGGTAAGAAAACTAACCAGTAGTAGCAACTTCTTTGCCTTCAATTTTTTGTAAGAGCAAGTCAACTGTAAGGCGAGCAATCTCTTCCAAGGGTTGTTTAATGGTAGTGAGGTGAGGGTAGAAATTCTCAATGAAATAAGTCCCGTCATATCCGATAACTTTTAGTTGTTCAGGAACAGAGATACCAAGCTCCTGAGCAATTTTAATAACCAAAATAGCAGTCAAATCATCAGAGGCGAAAATCGCATCTGGTTTTTGTTTGGTCAGGATATTTTTAATTTCCATTTCCTTGCGTAGGGGTGAAAAGTCACTGGAAACATTGATAATAGGAGCCTTTGGCAAGATTGAAGCAAAACCAGCATGACGAAGTCCAGTTGGTGAATTGGAATTGTCATTTCCTGTAATCATGATAATAGATTTGGCTCCAGTTTTAGCCAAGGTCTGAGCGGCTAGAACTCCACCAGCATAGTTGTCAGAAGAAACGACAGGTATGTCTGGTGATAGGTTACGGTCAAATGAAATGATTGGAGCCGTCACGCGATTGTAATCCTCAATCCCTAAGTTATGGCTACCAGAGATAATGCCATCCACTTGATTAGCTTCTAGCATTTCAAGATATTCGCGTTCTTTTTCTGAATCATGCTCACTATTACAGATGATGGTCTTGTAACCTTTTTTGAAGAGTTCGTGTTCCAATTTATCAATCAATTCAGCATAGAAAACATGGCTGATTTTTGGGAAAATCAAACCGATTAACTTGGCGGATTTACCTTGAAGACTGCGAGCTAGGTTGTTGGGTTTATAGCCCAGCTCACGCATAGCATCTTTAACCTTTTGAATAGTTTTTTCTGACAGGTAGCCTTTTTTATTAATAACACGTGAGACAGTAGTTGGGCTGACGCCTGCTAGTTCTGCGACATCAGTTAGTTTTGCGACCATATTCTAATTCGTAGTATGTTCCAGTTGGGTTTCCAGATTTAATGAGGATTCCATTTTGATCTTCGTGAGGGAAGACACGACCAGAAAATACTTTTTCTCCTTTATTGATAAAGATTTCAAAGACTGAGTTGTCGATGAAGATATTGACAGTAGTTGCTTGATTAGTAACTGAGCAAGAGCGAGTAGTTCCAAATTCTTGAGCATATTGTTCTCCAGCTTGACTACGATCAACGGTTACTTGGCCATTGACAAGGTCAAAATTGATAGATAGCCCCTTGCCGTCTTTATCAGCAAGAAGGACAATTTCACTTTGGCTATTAGCTTCTATATTAAGCTCAAGTTCGTAGGTATTTTTGGTTTCAGAACGATTTGAAAATTCCTCTTTTGAAGCTCGGAGGTCCTGGATAGCTGCTACAGGGGTACTGATAGAGTTTGCCATCTTTAATGGTAAGTTCTTTGACTAATGAAAAAGTTCCTTGGTGGTCAAAACGGTCAGATGGGTAAGAAACATCTGGTAAACCAAGCCAGCTGACTGCTAGGGCGCGACCATCAGGAGCGTTAAAGGCTTGAGTGGCATAGGCTTCAAATCCATAATCAAGATTGTGAAGTTCAGACACATCTACCATACGTGCATTTTCAGGATCAAAGGAAGCACCGATTTTGTACATATTTGGATAGATATTATCATAGTCAAGAACCTTTTTATCCAAACCTTGTGGACAGTAGAGAAGGACAGGCTGTTCTCCAACAAAGACGAGGTTCGGGCACTCCATCATATAGGCAGTACGGTCGTTGTTAAAGTCCAAATCACCAACTTCTTGCCAGTTTGTATAATCGTTATCGACCGCTTTGTAGAGACGGACAAAACCTTTTTTCTCCAAGTCTTGACCACCAACGATAGCGTAGTATTGTCCTTTAAAGTTGAAAAATCTGTGGATCGCGGAAGTGGTCAGTAGCATCAGCAGGCTGATCAATCAAGACCTTATCAATCTTTTCAATATTTCCATCCTTATCCATCAAGGCACCAATCTGATAAGGGTGGCGTACCCAATTTTCATCACGGACATTTCCTGTATAGAATAGGAACAATTTATTATCAAACTGCATAGCAGATCCTGAGTAAGCGCCGTGGCTATCCAGTGGAGTATCAGGTAAGATTTTAACACCTGTTTCAGTAAAGTGCACCAAATCATCACTCTCAAGTTGAACCCAAGATTTCAAGCCGTGGGCTGCTCCAAAGGGAAGTTTTGGTAAAAGACAATCCACTTACCATCAAAATAAGAAAAACCGTTTGGATCGTTGAGAAGTCCTTCCTTTGGTTCAATGTGATAGCTGACATGCCATGGGGATTGCGCCATCTTTTCTTGGATTTCTTTTCTTTCTTCTTGTGTCCAATCTTCATAACGTCTGTAACGACGTTCAGTATCCATTCCATTTCTATTTCCTCCATAAATTCTACTATCTTAATAGTAAACGTTTCCTTATAAAAAAAGCAAGTCTTTTACACTAAATTAAAGAAAAATGTCAAACGATTGACAGAATCTAGGAACGTAATTTTATGAAAAAAATGATGAAAATATGGAAGTTTTTGAAAACTTTAAAGTAAAAACCTTGATTTTAGAGGGTGTTATGGCTGTGTTGATGAAAAAATAGCAAAAAACAATCAAAAAATAAAAATAGCAAAAATTTTTTTCTGCAAAACGCTTGACATATTTTTAAAAACGTGATAGAATAATATTCGTGAGGCGAGTAAAATCGCTTTCAAACAAGAACAAATATAAGGAGATTTTTGCAAATGACCAATACAGAAATTGCAAAAAAGTCATCGAAGCCTTGGGTGGACGTGAGAACGTTAACAGTGTAGCCCACTGTGCGACTCGCCTTCGTGTTATGGTGAAAGATGAAGCGAAGATCAACAAAGATGCTATCGAGAACTTGGAAAAAGTTCAAGGTGCTTTCTTTAACTCAGGTCAATACCAAATCATTTTTGGTACAGGTACAGTAAACAAGATGTACGACGAAGTCGTAGCTCTTGGTTTGCCAACGACATCTAAGGATGAGATGAAGGCAGAAGCTGCTAAACAAGGAAATTGGTTCCAACGTGCCATCCGTACTTTTGGTGACGTCTTTGTTCCAATCATTCCAGTTATCGTAGCAACTGGTCTCTTCATGGGTGTTCGTGGTCTCTTGAATGCTCTTGGAATGACACTTCCAGAAGATGTGACAACTTACACTCAAATCTTGACTGACACAGCCTTCATCATCTTGCCAGGTTTGGTTGTTTGGTCAACCTTCCGTGTATTCGGTGGTAACCCAGCCGTTGGTATCGTTCTTGGTATGATGCTCGTTTCTGGTTCACTTCCAAATGCCTGGGCTGTTGCGTCTGGTGGTGAAGTAACTGCAATGCAGTTCTTCGGATTTATCCCAGTTGTAGGTTTGCAAGGTTCAGTTCTTCCAGCCTTCATTATCGGGGGTTGTCGGAGCTAAGTTTGAAAAAGCAGTTCGCAAGGTTGTTCCAGATGTACTTGACCTCTTGGTAACACCGTTCGTAACACTCCTTGTAATGTCAATTCTTGGATTGTTTGTTATCGGACCAGTCTTCCACGTTGTTGAAAACTACATCCTCATTGGAACTAAAGCAATTCTTAACTTGCCATTTCGGACTTGGTGGTTTTCTTGATTGGTGGAGTTCACAATTAATCGTCGTATCAGGTGTTCACCACATCTTCAACTTGCTTGAAGTTCAATTGCTTGCTGCTGACCATGCTAACCCATTCAACGCTATCATCACAGCTGCCATGACTGCTCAAGGTGCTGCGACAGTAGCCGTTGGTGTGAAAACTAAAAATCCTAAACTTAAAACACTTGCTTTCCCAGCTGCTCTTTCTGCCTTCCTAGGTATTACTGAGCCTGCTATCTTCGGGGTTAACTTGCGTTTCCGTAAACCATTCTTCCTTTCATTGATTGCTGGTGCAATCGGTGGTGGATTGGCATCTATCCTTGGACTTGCTGGTACTGGTAATGGTATCACAATCATCCCTGGTACAATGCTTTACATTGGTAACGGACAACTTCCACAATACCTTCTTATGGTAGCTGTATCATTCGCTCTTGGTTTTGCTCTTACTTACATGTTTGGTTATGAAGATGAAGCAGAAGTGGCTTCAGAAGCTACAACTGAACGTTTGGCTGACGAAGCAGTAACTGGTACTGTTGTTGCACCTAGCGAAGGTGTCATCCAAACACCAATCGTTGGTGACGTCGTTGCTCTTTCAGACGTTAATGACCCAGTCTTCTCAAGTGGAGCTATGGGACAAGGTATCGCTGTAAAACCTAGTCAAGATGTTGTTTACGCCCCAGCTGATGCTGAAGTGACAATCGTCTTCCCAACAGGACATGCTTATGGTTTGAAAACTGCAAACGGAGCTGAAATCTTGATCCACGTGGGTATCGACACTGTTTCAATGAACGGTGAAGGATTTGACCAAAAAGTTGCTCAAGGTGACAAGGTTAAAGCTGGAGATGTTCTTGGAACATTTGACTCAGCTAAGATTGCTGCTGTAGGGTCTTGATAACACAACAATGGTTATCGTGACAAACACTGCAGACTTTTGCTTCAGTAAATCCAGTTGCTTCTGGATCAGTTGCTAAAGGTGATGCAATCATCGAAGTTAAAAGCTATACTCTTCGAAAATCAAATTCAAACTGCGTCATACTCGCTTTTGCCGTATGTATGTGTTACTGACTTCGTCAGTTCTATCTACAACCTCAAAAGCCGTGCTTTGAGCAATCCGCAGCTCGATTCCTAGTTTGTTCTTTGATTTTCATTGAGTACACTACTTTCGATTTAATAGATCAAAAAACGAACAAATGTCATGTTTGTTCGTTTTTTTGATTGAATCATAAAAATTTACAGAGGAAAAAACTAAAATATAGAGCAACTTTCCTTCTTGAAATATGCTATAATAGAGAAAATAAAAACTAGAGGTTTATCATGACAAAAATTATATGGAAGCTTGGAAGCGGGCGGTACAAAGTTTGTCTGTGCTGTCGGTGATGAAAACTTTAACGTTGTAGAAAAACACAATTTCAACAACAACTCCAATCGAGACAATCGATAAAACTATCGAGTTCTTTTTCAAAAATTTGATAATCTTGCAGGACTTGCGATTGGATCATTTGGTCCAATTGATATCGACAAAAATTCAAAGACTTATGGTTTTATTACAACTACACCGAAACCTCACTGGGCAAATGTTGACTTGCTTGGTGCTCTTCGTCGCGCTCGACAACGTTCCGATGTATTTCACAACAGACGTAAATAGTTCTGCATACGGTGAAGTGGTTTGCTCGTAATAATGCCGGCGGTCGTATCGAAAAACTTGGTTTATTACACAATCGGTACAGGTATCGGTGCAGGTGTTATCCAACGTGGCGAGTTTATTGGCGGTGTTGGTCACCCTGAGATGGGTCACTATTATGTGGCTAGACAGCCCAATGGATATTGAAAAAGAATTTAAAAGGTGTTTGTCCTTTCCATAATGGATGTTTGGAAGGTTATGCAGCTGGTCCAAGTTTGGAAGCTCGTACAGGTGTTCGTGGGGAAAAACATTGAACTCAACAACTCTGTCTGGGATGTTCAAGCTACTACATTGCTCAAGCCGCAGTTAATGCTACTGTAACTTTCCGTCCAGATGTCATCGTCTTTGGTGGTGGGGTTATGGCTCAACAACATATGCTTGACCGTGTACGTGAGAAATTCACAGCCCTACTCAATGGCTACCTACCAGTTCCAGATGTACGTGACTATATCGTGACTCCAGCTGTTGCTGGCAATGGTTCAGCTACACTAGGAAACTTCGTTCTTGCCAAGAGCGTTGCAAAATAAGAATATAAAAAACTCCCAACTTTCTCAGTTGGGAGTTTTGCTAGTCTTATTCTTTTCGTTTCCTGATGGAAAAATATTTTGCCAAGTTTCGTGGCGGCGCCAGATGCTGGTATGAATGGTATCACCGACTTGGTAGCGGATGAGTTTTGTTTTCTGGCTGATCGAGGTTAGATGAAGCTCTTTAATGGCAGATGTCAGTTCTTTTTCGGACTTATAGGCATCCTTGTCCAGTTCTTGTCCGTCCTGGCGAATATAAATGAAGTCTTCTGAAAGTAACTCTTCCAGTTGATTTCCTTGGTCAATCAGTTGCTCTCGCATGAGCAATTTTTTATAGACATTATCTAGGATTTCATCTTCAGGGATTGGTGCTGGTTCGATATGGACATCCGTATCAAAGACACCAAAGCGTTCAGCGAGCATGGATTCGACCCTGTCAGCAATCTCGTGACTCTCATAAACAGACAGATCTGGGTTCATTTCCAGAGTAATGTCTAGATAAATATTGCTTCCATAAGTACGACCGCGTTGTGATTTGACCTTGCTAATCTTAGGAATTTCCAGGATAGCTTTTTGGTAATCTTCGAGCAAGTGTTCATCAAAACCATCAGAAAGGCTGAAGGATGACTCGATAAAGATATCATAGGCAGTTTTAAGAATAAAGAAGGTAATGATAATAGCGACCAACTTATCCACGATTGGATAGTTAAAGCTGCTGGCTAGGATAGCAATAGATGTTCCAAGTGAAGTGACTGCATCTGATAGATTGTCCTTGGCAGCCGCTTTAAGCGCCTTAGATTTGGACTGCTTGCTGAGGTAGGTGTTGTAGAGATAAACAGCAAACATAATTACAGCAGAGATCACTCCTAGAATCGCTCCCAGTGGGTCAATCACTGTTTCTTCGCGACTAATAATCTTTTGAATCGTATCTCGCAAGACATCAAAACCAACATAGAACATGATGATGGAAGTGATGAGGCTTGCCAAGTCCTCGATTTTCCAGTGACCGAAACGATGGTCTCTATCTGCTGGTTGGCGGGCCAAACGAATCCCAATGAGGAGGGCAACATTTCCGATAATATCAGAAACATTGTTGAAACCATCTGCCACCAAACTGGACGAGTGAAGGAGGTGGCCTGCTGCTAACTTAGCTGCTGACAAGAATAGATAGGTCAAAATGCTGATAATGGCACCACGCTCAGCTAATTTTAAGTTTGAAACCGATTGATTCATCTAACTCCTTTCTAGCACTATCGTATGTTTTTCATTATACTGGTTTTCCAAGGAAAAATTCAAATTGCTATTAAGGTATTTATTCAGAAATCAACAGATTTTTATTTTGAAATATGATAGAATGATAAGGGAATATTTATTTTAGAAAGAGTTTTTAATGAATCATAAACAAATCATTGATAGAGTGATTCGAATTGGTTTGCTGTTGCTACCATTTCTTATTTTTATGGATATAGATTGATTAAAGGGATTCGATTATCAGTGATTGATGATGTCATGGTCAATCAAAACCATATTATCTGGTGATAATATGTTTGCTTCCCTATATTGGAATTTTGTTATCATCTGCTTTAGTATTTCTTCAACAATTATTTACAAATTGGAATATTTATTTTATTTTTAGCTCTCAGTTTTTGCTTGAGTTTTAGCATCTATTTGGAATTCTTTTTAGAAAGAAATATTATTTCTTATTTCCCTTAGTCATTTTTGCTTCAAATGGTTTTTAATGAAGTATTTCTCGTTTTCAGTAATTGCTTACTTGTTATCGACCGCAGCTATACTATTATTATTTGATAGAAAAATACGTAACAGGAATGCTTTTTGTCTGTAATAGGGTTTATCGATTAGGCCGCAAATTATTGCCAGTTTATTATTGCTTTTACTCCCCTTCCTAGCTTTTGAAGTAATCAAAGGAAAAAAGAAAAAAGAATTATTCTTGTTATCTGCTGTCATTTTACTTATCTTTGCTTCCAATAAAATTTATACCTTAATGAGACCAGATGTTCAAGAATACCTAACTTGGAATACTCTGAGTACCAATTTACGAGATTTCCCTGCGATTGATTATGAGAAGCATGTCAAGGAATTTCAGGAACTGGGTGTTAGTGAAAATGATTTATCTACTTCAACATATTGGCTATTTGCTGAAAAAGAGGCTTTGAACAATGAGCTATTAACAAAAATTCAATCAGTACGTTCTTTCTCTGAAAAGTACTCCTTTAATGTGCTTCAGATGGTATCAGATTATTTCCAAAATATCATTTTGACAACCTTTCTTTTTGTTATGATTGGCTGCTTTTTGTTCTTCAAACCCAAGAAATTCTATGGATGGCTAATCCCTCTTGCCCCGTTTGCTCTGATAGGTGCTCTATTTGTTAGGCAGAGAGTAGTAGAACGTGTCTATATCCCAATTATCATTAGCTTTTTAATCTTTTTTGTCTATTATGCACCTTTGTTTTACACTAAGCGAAAACTGTTGAAGAAAAGAGGAATTTTTTATAGTCTACAACTTGTAGGAATGGTAGCAGTATGGCTTGGGTAAATAGTGTGGGACAAGAACTTTACTGGTTCCCAATCATTCAATCATCCATGGTATCAGAGTATCATGATGTAGTGGAAAAACATTCTGATAAATTGCTTGTTTTTGGCGGTTATGGAACACTTGTCAATTCTCAACCGAGCTTGGCTACGATTAGAAGGAAGCCTGATCAGTTGATTGAAAATACAACAACCTTAGGTAACTGGCAAACTTTTTCGCCACATTATTATCAATTAATGAAAAAGTATAATGTTGAGGAGCCTAGTAATCTTCTTTCTTCTGCTATTGATAAGGAGAATATCCTATTCTTTTGGTCACCTTCTTCAGGAAAGATGGATCAAGTCAAGAAAATAATGAAAGAACATTACCAGAAAGATGTTTATTTTGAAGAAGTTGAGGTGGTCACTTCTGATATGAATCTTTATCGACTAAGAACAGGAGAAGGGAGATAGGATGAAAAAGCGCATAGGTTACCTAGATATGGCTAAGGGGCTAGCGATTATACTTGTTATTATAGGGCATAGCAGTTTTGTGCCTCTTCGTGCAAAAATACTCCTCTATGTTTTTCATATCCCCTTATTTTTCTTCTTGTCAGGTTTTACTTTAAATGTCACTAAATACAAAACATTTAAGGAATATTTTCTTAGCAAGGTGAAAAGTTTGGTCGTTCCCTTTTTTTGCCTGAATATTTTTGTTTTTCTCTTTCAACTCTTTGTCATGTATCCTGAACAAGTGTTTAGTTTTAATCTTATTCATTTTACTAAACAGTTATTGTTGTCAGACCGCTTGCATGTTTATTTTCAGCTATGGTTTCTGAATGTCATGTTTTTAGCACATGTTTTTAGTTACTTTATTCTCAGAAAAAAATGGACTACTATCCAATGGCTTTTGATTAGTGTATCACTCTTATTTTTAGTCGTTTTGGGACAAAAAATCTATGCTTGGAATTTTTATCTTATCTGGAATATTGACCTAGTCCCTGTAGCCATTATCTTTACACTCTTAGGTGTCGGAGTGAGAAAATATTTAGCGCAGATGGAAAAGTTTTTTGCAATTTATTATTTGCCGCTTGCCTTATTGCTAACTATATTTGTTGGTAGATTGAACTATCATTGGAGTGGAAGACAGATTGTTGATCTCTACTATCAGCAGATAGGAAATCATCTCTTATTTTACATTGCTGCAATTTCAGGCATATGGTTCACTCTCATATTCTTTAAGTCAATTCCTGAAATGACTCTCTTGAAATCAATCGGCCAAAGAACCTTGATCTACTATGGTGTCCATGCCCCAATTGTTTTAGTACTAGTAGAAAAATTAGTTTTACAACTGTCTACAAGATATACTGGTATTTTTGTGAATGGCTACGTTACTACAAGTGTTGTGACAATATTGACGTTGGTAGGGTGTGAATTGATTGTCAGAGTATTTAGAGGGACAAACTTTCCCTTTGGATTTAAAAGGTTAGGAGACAAAGATGAGTAGAAATAATCCGATTTTATATATCGTGATTCCATGTTATAACGAAGAGCAAGTATTACCTCACACAAATCCGATGTTTGTTGGGAAAATCGAGGAATTGGTGAAAAATCAAGAGGTTCATCCCCGTAGTAAGGTGATGTATGTGAATGATGGCAGTAAGGATAAAACCTGGGAACTTATCCAAGAATATGCTTCATCGAATCCATATGTTGTAGGTATTTCTCAAAGTCGAAACCGTGGTCATCAAAGTAGTGTTCTTGCTGGAATGTACGAAGCTGCTGAATTTGCGGATATCGTGATTACCATTGATGCAGATGGTCAAGATGATATTGATTGTATGAATCAGATGATTGCTGAATACAAGTCAGGTTCAGAGATTGTCTACGGCGTTCGTGATAACCGAGAGACAGATTCGGCTTTTAAACGTATTACAGCAGAGGGATTCTATAAGGTGATGCATTTATTTGGAGCAGATGTCGTTTTTAATCATGCTGACTATCGTTTAGTCTCCAAACGTTTTATTCATGAACTTGCTAAATTTAAAGAAGTAACTTATTTCTTCGAGGCATTATGCCTCTTGTAGGATTTAAGTATTCCTACGTGACTTATAAACGTCATGAACGAATTGCTGGAGAAAGTCACTATCCACTTTCTAAAAATGCTTGGTCTAGCAATGGATGGTATTACTAGCCTATCTATTAAACCTATTCGCTTGATTACTAGCTTGGGAGTTATGACTTCACTTTTTAGTTTTTTTGTTGATCATCTGGGTTTTGTGGAGCAAATTTGCTGGTAATGTAGTAGCTGGATGGGCCAGTACCTACGCCATTGTAAAGCTTACTTGGCGGGGTTCAACTCATTAGTCTTGGTGTAATTGGGGAATATATCGGAAAAATCTATCTAGAAACGAAACAACGTCCAAGATATATTATTAGCAACCGCACCTGATGATGAGAGTGATGAGGTAACCCCACCTCAAAACTTGAAAAACTTTTGAAATTCTGATATAATAGAACTACTCAAAGGGAGTAGCTGGCGGGAAACCGCGATAGTGTCGTCATTACGAATTATTTCCGGCACTATATTAAACAACGAGACTTGTTTTTAAAAAAACAGGTCTCTTTTTGTAAAAAAGAGGCCAAAAAGGAGGAGACTGTTTTGTCAAAAGAACAAAATAAAGACTTGTTTTACACACAAGCCTCAGAAGAAGTCCTAAAGAACTTGGACTCATCTATCGAAGGTTTGTCAACTGCTCAAGCTCAAGAACGCTTAGCGACTTATGGTCGTAATGAGTTGGAAGAGGGAGAAACGTAGCCTACTAGCTAAATTCCTTGATCAATTTAAGGATTTGATGATTATCATCTTGCTTGCGGCAGCGGCACTTTCTGTGATTACAGAAGGAATGGACGGTCTAACGGATGCCATTATCATCTTGGCCGTTGTTGTCTTGAATGCTGCTTTTGGGGTTTACCAAGAAGGGCAAGCAGAAGCAGCCATTGAAGCTCTGAAAAATATGTCTAGCCCGATGGCCCGTGTTCGTCGTGATGATCATGTTATTGAGATTGACTCAAAAGAATTGGTCCCTGGGGACATCGTCTTGCTTGAAGCAGGAGATGTAGTTCCTGCAGATATGCGCTTGTTTGAAGCAGCTTCTCTTAAAATTGAAGAAGCAGCTCTTACAGGGGAGTCTGTGCCGGTTGAAAAAGATGTGGCAGGACTTGTTGAAGCAGATGCTGGTATCGGGGATCATGTCAATATGGGTTACCAAAACTCAAACGTAACATACGGTCGTGGTATTGGTGTCGTGACCAACACTGGTATGTACACAGAAGTTGGTAAGATTGCGGATATGTTGGCCAACGCAGACGAAACTGAAACACCGTTGAAGCAAAGCTTGGAACAATTATCTAAGGCCTTGACTTACTTAATCATTGTGATTGCAGTGATTACCTTCTTGGTTGTGTCTTTGTTCGTGGCGAACATCCATTAGAAAGGCTTGATGAGTGGCGGTTGCCCTTGCGGTTGCGGCTATTCCAGAAGGACTTCCTGCCATTGTAACCATCGTTCTATCATTGGGAACTACAACCCTTGCAAAACGGAATTCAATCGTCCGTAAATTGCCAGCGGTTGAAACGCTTGGTTCAACAGAAATCATCGCATCTGATAAAACAGGTACTTTGACCATGAACCAAATGACGGTTGAAAAAGTTTATACCAACGGTCAATTGCAAAGCTCAGCTACTGAAATTGCGGCTAGCAACTACCCTCCGTATCATGAACTTTGCCAATGACACCAAGGTGGACCCATCTGGCAAGCTGATTGGGGATCCAACAGAGACAGCCCTTGTTCAGTTTGGTTTAGACCACAACTTTGATGTTCGTGAAGTCTTGGAAGATGAGCCACGTGTAGCTGAATTGCCATTTGACTCAGACCGTAAACTTATGTCGACTATCCATAAGGAAGCTGACGGTTCTTACTTTATCGCTGTCAAGGGTGCCCCTGACCAATTGCTCAAGCGCGTGACTCGTATTGGAGTCAATGGGGAAGTTCGCCCAATCACTGAGGAAGACAAACAAGCTATCCTTGCAACCAACAAAGACTTGGCTAAACAAGCCCTTCGCGTCTTGATGATGGCTTATAAGACAAGCAACGAAATTCCAATCTTGGAATCTGAAATTGTTGAATCTGACCTCATCTTCTCTGGTTTGGTCAGAATGATTGACCCTGAGCGCCCAGAGGCTGCAGAAGCTGTTCGTGTCGCTAAGGAAGCGGGTATCCGTCCAATCATGATCACAGGTGACCACCAAGATACAGCAGAAGCTATCGCTAAACGTCTCGGCATCATCGATCCAAATGATACAGAAGACCATGTCTTCACTGGTGCTGAGTTGAATGAACTCACGGATGAAGAATTCCAAAAAGTCTTCAAGCAATACTCTGTTTATGCTCGTGTATCACCTGAGCACAAGGTTCGTATCGTGAAAGCATGGCAAAACGAAGGCAAGGTTGTTGCCATGACGGGTGATGGGGTCAACGATGCGCCTTCACTTAAGACAGCTGACATCGGTATCGGTATGGGGATTACTGGTACAGAAGTTTCTAAGGGAGCTTCTGATATGGTCCTTGCTGATGACAACTTCGCAACCATTATCGTAGCGGTAGAAGAAGGACGTAAGGTCTTCTCAAATATCCAAAAATCAATCCAATACCTCTTGTCTGCCAATATGGCTGAAGTTTTCACCATCTTCTTTGCAACATTGTTAGGTTGGGATGTGCTTCAACCAGTGCATTTGCTATGGATTAACCTGGTAACAGATACGCTACCAGCCATCGCCCTTGGTGTGGAACCAGCTGAACCAGGTGTCATGACCCACAAACCACGTGGCCGTAAGTCTAACTTCTTTGATGGTGGTGTCTTCGGAGCAATCATTTATCAAGGGATCTTCCAAACCATGCTAGTTTTAGGTGTTTATGGTTGGGCTCTTCTCTTCCCAGAGCACCAAAGTCATACTGAAATCCATGCGGATGCGCTTACCATGGCTTTTGCAACTCTCGGTTTGATCCAATTGCTCCATGCCTTTAACGTTAAGTCGGTTTACCAATCAATCTTTAAAGTGGGACTCTTTACAAACAAGACCTTTAACTGGTCTATCCCAGTTGCCTTTGTCCTCTTTGTGGTGACAATTTTGGTTCCTGGATTTAATAATCTCTTCCACGTTTCAAACTTGAGCTTGACTCAATGGATGGTGGTCGCTGTAGGAGCGCTTATGATTGTAGTCCTTGTTGAGATTGTTAAAGCAGTCCAACGAGCACTTGGAAAAGATAAAAACGCTATTTAAGCATTATGAAAAGTCATCTTCGGATGGCTTTTTGTTTGTATATAAAGGTAAACTGACAAAGATTTTATGCTATAATCAAGGAGAATGATATCGCATGGAGGAAAGAAATCTTGGAAAAGAAAATTGTAAAAGATATCTTGTTTTTGTCGCAGGTATCCCAGCCTGCTAGTCAGGAAGATTTACCCCTAGCAAAGGATTTGCAGGATACCCTATTGGCTAATCGAGAAACCTGTGTAGGACTAGCGGCCAATATGATTGGGGTACAAAAACGTGTCATTTTTTTTAATATCGGAATGATTCCCATGGTTATGTTTTAATCCAGTTCTCAAATCTTTTGAAGGGGCATACGAGACAGAGGAAGGTTGTTTGTCTTTGACGGGTGTAAGACCGACAACTAGGTATGAGAAGATTACAGTAAGCTACAGAGACATCCATTGGCAAGAGCAGACCATTAGCCTGACGGGTTTTCCGGCTCAGATTTGTCAACACGAGTTGGATCATTTGGAAGGGATTATCATATAGGCTTTGTATCCTAGATCAGGGTCCATCCTTCAAGCTTAAGGAAACAACATCGTTTTTCTTGAACTCTTGTTTGAAATTTGTGATAATAAATGAAAGAATCATAAATGGAGGACAGTCAAATGGGATTTTATCTGATGATTGGTTCGATGTTGCTTGGTCTTTTCGCTTTGAAGATAGGATTTTCTCACCTAAAGGAGAAAAAGTTTACTCTGTCATCTATCTTGACAAGCTGCCTTGGGACAGCACTAGTTCTCTTTGCAATCTGGTTAGGATTGCCAAAATAAGGAAAGAAGCCTCGGTATTCACCGAGGTTTTTAAGTGCAAATCCTTGGTGCTCCTAGAAAAATATGCTACACTAAGACTATGAAAATTCTAATCCCAACTGCAAAAGAAATGAATACAAATGTTCCTAGTTTTGAAGCAAATCCCTTGCGTCCTGAAAGTCAGGCTGTATTGGATGCATTAGCGACATATTCTGCCCAAGAGCTGGAAAGTTTTTACAAAATTTCTGCTGAAAAAGCACAAGAGGAGTATGACCATATCCAGGACTTGAAAAATGGAACGGCTACAAACTATCCAGCCTTGCACCTCTTTGATGGACTCATGTATCGCAACATCAAACGGGACGATCTCACCAAGGAGGAGCAAACCTATCTGGAGAAACACCTCATGATAACGTCAGCTCTCTATGGTGTGATCCCAGCCTTTGAACCGATTGCGCCTCACAGACTGGACTTTTTGATGAAGCTTAAAGTTGCTGGGAAAAGCCTGAAAAGTCACTGGCAATCAACTTATGAAGAGTCGGTGAAGGGTGAAGAACTAATCTTTTCACTCTTGTCTTCGGAGTTTGAAACTGTCTTTCCAAAAGATATCCGTGAAAAATGGTGACCTTTAAGTTTATGGAAGACAGAGATGGAAAACTTAAAGTTCACTCAACCATTTCAAAGAAAGCTAGAGGTACTTTCTTAACAGCCTTGATGAAAGATCAGGTAACTTCGGTAGAAGAGATTAAAAAGCTCAGCTTTGCGGGTTTCAATTATCGAGAAGACCTGTCTAGTGATAAGAAATTGGCTTTTGTGAAATAGATAGAAAATAGCGTCTGCTCTTGATTGAATCAGGGCAGGCTTTTTTATGATTTTGCGCTCCTATTTTTAGTTCAGAATGGTAGGAATTTTCTCACAATTTTGGTATAATAGGACTATTAGAAAATTTCAAGGAGACAAACATGTCAGTTAAAATTGCTTTACTTGGATTTGGTACAGTAGCTAGTGGTGTACCATTCTTGCTAAAGGAAAATAGAGAAAAAATTGTTCAAGCAGCACATTCAGAAATTGAAGTATCCAAAGTTTTGGTCAAAGACGATCAAGAGAAAGCACGCTTGCTTGAAGCAGGAAATGATTTTAATTTTGTAACAAATATTGACGAAATTTTGTCAGATAAAGACATCGCGATTGTTGTTGAGTTGATGGGACGTATCGAACCGGCAAAAACATTTATCACTCGTGCCTTAGAAGCAGGGAAACATGTCGTGACAGCCAACAAGGACCTTTTGGCTGTTCATGGTACAGAATTGCTTGAGATTGCCAAAGCTCATAATGTTGCTCTTTATTATGAAGCAGCTGTTGCGGGAGGAATTCCAATCCTTCGTACCTTGGTTAACTCACTAGCATCAGACAAAATCACTCGTGTTCTTGGTGTTGTCAATGGAACATCTAACTTCATGATGACCAAAATGGTAGAAGAAGGCTGGTCTTATGAAAATGCTTTGGCAGAAGCCCAACGACTTGGCTTTGCTGAAAGCGATCCTACAAATGATGTTGATGGGATTGATGCAGCCTACAAGATGGTCATCCTTAGCCAGTTTGCATTTGGGATGAATGTCAAATTTGAAGATGTTGCCCATCAAGGAATCCGCAATATCACTCCAGAAGATGTGGCAGTTGCCCAAGATCTTGGGTACGTGGTTAAATTAGTAGGTTCTATCGAAGAAACACCTTCTGGAATCGCTGCCGAGGTTACTCCAACCTTCCTTCCTAAAGCTCATCCACTCGCAAGTGTTAACGGTGTTATGAATGCGGTCTTTGTGGAATCTATCGGTATCGGCGAGTCTATGTACTATGGACCAGGTGCAGGTCAAAAACCAACTGCAACAAGCGTTGTAGCTGATATTGCCCGTATCGTTCGTCGTTTGAATGACGGCACCATTGGCAAAGCCTTTAACGAATACCATCGTGACCTTGTTTTGGCTCAGCCAGAAGATGTCAAAGCCAACTACTATTTCTCAATCCTGGCTCCAGATTCAAAAGGGCAAGTCTTGAAATTGGCAGAGCTCTTTAATGCGGAAGATATTTCCTTCAAGCAAATCCTTCAAGATGGTAAGCAAGAAGGCAAGGCTCGTATTGTCATCATTACCCATAAGATTAACAAGGCACAGCTTGAAAATATTACAGCAGCTTTGAAGGGTGTAGCTGAATTTGAACTTCTCAACACCTTCAAGGTTTTAGGAGACTAAGATGAAGATGTGTGCTACCTGCTACTAAGTGCCATGTAGGGTCCTGGCTTTGACTCTGTTGGTGTAGCTGTAACTAAGTATCTAGAAATTCAGGTTTGTGAGGAACGTGAAGAATGGATGATCGAGCACCAATTAGGCAAAATGGATTCCACGTGATGAACGTAATCTTTTGCTGAAGATTGCTTTACAAATTGTTCCAGACCTACAACCACGACGTTTGAAAATGATTAGTGATATTCCTCTTGCACGTGGACTTGGTTCTTCTAGTTCAGTCATCGTTGCAGGGATTGAGCTGGCAAAATCAACTCGGAAACTTGAAGCTAAGCAAACATGAAAAATTACAGTTGGCGACTAAGATTGAAGGGCATCCTGATAATGTTGCACCTGCTATCTATGGAAATCTCGTCATTGCAAGCTCAGTCGAAGATCAGGTTTCAGCAGTTGTGGCTCCTTTCCCAGAGTGTGCTTTCTTAGCTTATATTCCAAACTATGAATTGCGTACTCGCGATAGTCGTGGTGTCTTGCCTAAGAAACTTTCTTACAAGGAAGCTGTTGCAGCAAGTTCTATCGCCAATGTAGCTATTGCAGCTCTACTGACTGGTGACATGGTTAAAGCAGGCCAAGCTATCGAGAGTGACCTCTTCCACGAGCGTTACCGTCAAGAACTGGTGCGAGAATTTGCGACCATCAAAAAAGTTGCCAAGAAAAATGGTGCTTATGCAACCTACCTCTCTGGAGCTGGTCCGACTGTCATGGTCTTGGCTGACCCTGACAAGATGCCAAGATTAAGCAGAGCTTGAAAAGCAACCCTTCAAAGGCAAAGCTCATGACTTGCAAGTAGACACAGAAGGCGTTCGCGTCGAAGAAAAAAATAAATATAGCGATAGGATGGGGAAACTCTCTATTAGAGGGCTTCCTGTCCTTTTTTAGAAAATGAAACGTGGGAACTGATACTCAATGAAAATCAAAGAGCAAACTAGGAAGCGAGCCGCAGGTTGCTCAAAGCAATGCTTTGAGGTTGTAGATAAGACTGACGATGTCAGTTACATATATCTACGGCAAGGCGACGCTGACGTGGTTTGAATTTGATTTTCGAAGAGTATGAAAGGTTTCCCGTGTTTAGCGACCGATAGTTGGTCAAGGAGGATTTGAAATGGCAGAAATATATCTAGCAGGCGGTTGTTTTTGGGGCTTGGAAGAGTACTTTTCACGTATTTCTGGAGTGTTGCAAACCAGTGTTGGTTACGCTAATGGTCAAGTTGAAACTACCAATTATCAATTAATCAAAGAAACAGATCATGCAGAGACTGTGCAAGTTATCTATGATGAAAAAGCAGTCTCGCTCCGTGAGATTTTGCTTTATTATTTCCGAGTCATTGATCCATTATCTGTCAACCAACAAGGAAACGACCGTGGTCGTCAGTACCGCACAGGGATTTATTATCAAGACGAAGAGGATTTACCGACTATCTATGCTCTTGTCCAAGAGCAGGAGCGCATGCTTGGACGCAAGATAGCAGTAGAGTGGAGAAGCTTCGTCACTATATCCTGGCTGAGGACTATCACCAAGACTACCTCAAGAAAAATCCTGGAGGCTATTGCCACATTGATATTAGGGATGCGGAGAAGCCACTGATAGATGCTGCCAACTATGAAAAACCAAGTCAGGCAGTGCTAAAGGAAAAACTATCTGAGGAATCCTACAGAGTTACCCAAGAGGCTGCGACGGAAGCTCCTTTTAGCAATGCTTACGACCAAAACTTTTGAGGAAGGGATTTATGTCGATATCACGACTGGTGAGCCCCTCTTCTTTGCCAAGAGATAAGTTTGCCTCAGGCTGTGGTTGGCCAAGTTTTAGCCGACCCTATTTCCGAAAGAGCTTATCCATTACTATCAAGACTTGAGTCACGGGATGGAGCGTATCGAAGTTCGTTCACGTTCAGGGAATGCTCACTTGGGTCACGTCTTCACAGATGGGCCTCAGGAACTAGGTGGTCTTCGTTACTGTATCAATTCTGCATCCTTACGTTTTATCGCTAAGGATGAAATGGAGGAAGCTGGCTATGGTTACCTACTTCCATATTTGAACAAGTAAAAAGATGGTGGTTTTCCACCTTCTTCATTTTGAAATTAGAAGGGACATATGAAACACTTACTTTCTCACTTTAAACCTTATATCAAGGAATCTTTCCTAGCGCCCTTGTTTGAGTACTAGAAGCCGTTTTTGAACTCTTGGTTCCCATGGTGATAGCTGGGATTGTAGACCAATCTATCCCTCAAAAAGATCAAGGACATCTGTGGATGCAAATGGGTCTCCTCTTTGTTTTCGCAGTTATTGGTGTTTTGGTAGCTTTAGTCGCCCAGTTTTATTCGGCTAAGGCAGCTGTCGGATTTACCAAGGAATTGACCAATGACCTCTATCGTCATATTCTCTCCTTGCCCAAGGACACTAGAGACCGCCTGACGACTTCGAGTTTGGTGACGCGTTTGACTTCGGATACTTATCAGATTCAAACGGGAATCAATCAATTTTTACGTCTATTTTTAAGAGCGCCTATTATTGTTTTTGGGGCTATTTTCATGGCTTATCGACTATCGCCTGAATTGACCTTCTGGTTTTTGGTCATGGTAGTCATTCTAACCATTATCATTGTAGGCCTATCACATTGGTCAATCCACTTTTACAGTAGCTTAAGCAAGAAAACAGACCAGCTGGTTCAGAAACGCGCAGCAATTACAAAGCATCGGGTCATTCGTGCTTTTGGACAAGAAAAACGAGAGTTACAGATTTTTCAAACCCTTAATCAAGTTTATGCCAAATTACAAGAAAAGACAGGCTTCTGGTCTAGTTTATTAACTCCTCTGACCTATCTGATTGTCAATGGAACTCTCCTCGTCATCATCTGGCAGGGGCTATATTTCTATTCAAGGAGTTTTACTCAGTCAGGTGCTCTTACGCCTAATCAACTTCTCTTTACAGATTTTTGGTGGAATTGGTCAAGCTCACCATGCTGATCAATTCCTCAACCAGTCCTATATTTCTGCCAAGCGGATTGAAGAAGTTTTCGCTGAAAAACCTGAAGATATACTGGCAGAAATTGCTCAAAAAGAAACTTCCTCGAACCAGTCCTTACGAGTTGAACACTTGAGTTTTACCTACCATAGTGCTGCTCAACCATCCTTGCGAAATCTTTTCTTTTTGCTGTGCAACAAGGAGAAGTTCTTGGGATTATCAGGAGGAACTGGTTCTGGATAGTCTAACCTCGGTACAGGTTTTGACTGGTTTGTACAAACCAGATAAAGGAACAGTGGCCCTCTATCAGGCTGGGAATAGTCCTCAAAATCTTGCTCAATGGCGGTCCTGGATAGCAGCTATGTCCCTCAGAAGTTGAGACTTTTAAAGAACGATTCGTTCAATTTGACTTCGTGATATGGAAGGCTGTCTCCGACCAAGGCACTCTGGCAGAGCTTGCGAAAATTACTCAGGCCAAGGACTTTTGTCAGTGAAAAGGAAAGGTCAGTTGGACGCAGAGGTTCAAGCAGGGCGGTCGTGAGTTTTTCAGGTGGACAAAAGCAGCAGCTATCTCGAGTGCCCAGGCGAGTCTTGCATCAAGCATCTTTTCTCATCTTGGATGATGCAGGGACTTCCAGCCACTCCATACCATCACGCAGGTCAATCTTCTAGAAGGCTGTTCAAGATAACCTACCAAACACCAACTTGATCTTGATTTTCCCAACTGAACTTCAACCTTGAGATTTTCTGATCAAATTCTCCTTTTTAGAGAAAGGGAGCAATTGGCACTTGGAAATCATAAAGGTTGATGGAGACTAGCCAAGTCTATCGATGAGAATCAATGCATCCCAACATGGAAAGGAGGACTAGAATGAAAGAAAGCAAACATGCAAGTCAAACACTTAAAACGATTAGCAAAAGTTGGCTGTGTCCCATCCTTCCTCCACCAGCTTTTCTTAGGTACCATTGCTCAGGTAGCCCTATCAATCTATCTGCCAATCTTGACTAGGGACAGGTGATTGACCAAAGTCCTAGTCGATGGTTTCATCTCAGCTATTTTGGCAGTTTTTCCTCCAGATGATTTTTGGTGGTGATAGGAAATACGCTGGTACAATGAGCCAATCCTCTCCTCTATAATCGACTGATTTTCTCCATACTAGAGATTTGCGTGAAAAATCGTTGAAAAGCTCCATCGTCTTCCGATTGCCCTTGTAGATAGACAAGGTGAGTGGAGAAATGGTCAGCACGTGTAACGACAGATATCGAGCAGTTGGCAGCGGGTCTGAATATGATTTTCAACCAATTTTCATAGGAGTTTTTGATGATTTTTGGTCAGCATCCTTGCATGCTCCAAATCCATCTATGGATGACTCTCTTGGTTCTGCTCTTAACACCTCTATCTATGAGTCATTTCACGCTTTATCGCTAGAAATCCTACCATCTCTTTCAAAAGCAGACAGAGACTAGGGATTCAGACTCAGTTGATAGAAGAATCGCTCTGCTAACAGGCCATTATCCAGTCCTTCAATGCTCAGGAAAAAATTTATCGAGGAGACTTCATGAGGCAAATGACAACTACGCAGGTTATTCTCAGTCGGCTATCTTTTATTCATCGACAGTCAATCCTTCCACCGTTTTGTCAATGCCCTCATTTATGCCCTACTTGCTGGTGTTGGAGCCTACACGCATCATGGCAGGTTCTACTTTGACGGTTGGGCGTTTAGTGACCTTTTTGAATTATGTGCAGCAGTGACACGCAAGCCTTTTAACGATATTTCATCAGTCTTAGCCGAGTTGCAAAGCGCCTTAGCTTGTGCAGAACGTGTTTATGCTGTTCTAAAAGTCCAGAGGTTACAGAAACTGGTCTTAAAGGAATTGAACAGACGACCAAGTCAAGGAGCTATTTCCTTTAAAACATGTTTCTTTTTGGTTTACGAGTCCTGAAAAGATCTTGATTGAGGATCTGTCTATTGATATTCCAGCTGGTAGCAAGGTTGCCATCGTTGGACCAACGGGTGCTGGTAAGTCTACCCTTATTAATCTCCTCATGCGTTTTTATCCGATTAATTCAGGAGATATTTTGCTAGATGGTCGTTCTATTTATGACTATACTAGAGCTTCTCTTCGACAGCAGTTTGGGATGGTACTTCCAAGAAACTTGGCTTAAGCAAGGAACCATTCATGACAATATTGCTTTTGGCAATCCTGATGCTAGCCGAGAGCAGGTCATTGCAGCAGCCAAGGCAGCTAACGCAGACTTCTTTATCCAACAATTGCCACAGGGATATGATACCAAGCTTGAAAATGCAGGGGAATCCTTGTCTGTTGGTCAAGCTCAGCTTTTGACCATTGCCCGCGTCTTTCTAGCCATTCCTAAGATCCTGATATTAGACGAGGCGACTTCATCCATCGATACCCGGACAGAGGTTCTGGTTCAGGACGCCTTTGCCAAACTCATGAAAGGGCGGACAAGCTTCATCATTGCCCACCGTTTATCGACCATTCAGGATGCTGATTTGATTCTTGTCTTGGTCGATGGAGATATTGTCGAACATGAGCAGATCATCAGGAACTCATGGCGAGAAAAAAGGGTAAATACTATCAAATGCAAAAAGCAGCAGCTTTTAGCCCAGAATAGACTTTATCTAGTTTCTTAAGTAAATACAAAATAAAAGTTGCCTTCGGGTGACTTTTTTGTTACAATAGCTAGAAAAATTATCTGGTATGAAAGCTAATACTCAATGAAAATCAAAGAGAAAAACTAGCACGCAGGCTGCTCAAAGCACTGCTTTGAGGGTTGTAGATAAGACTGACGAAGTCCAGTAACCATATATATACGGCAAAGGCGACGTTGACGCGGTTTGAAGAGATTTTTCGAAGGTATAATTTAGAAAAGGAGCCTGATGATGAAGTCTTTCAGCATGTAAATATCGTGACTTGCGACCAAGATTTCCATGTCTACTCGGATGGTATCTTGGCTCTGAAAAATTCTCAAATCGTCTATGTCGGTCAGGAAAATCAAGAGATTCTCAAAGCAAGCAGAACAAATCATAGATTATAAGGGTGTCTGGATTATGCCTGGCTTGATTAACTGCCATACTCACTCTGCCATGACAGGCTTGAGAGGGATTCGTGATGATAGCAATCTCCACGAATGGCTAGAGGACTATATTTGGCCGGCAGAAGCAGAGTTCACACCAGAGATGACCACAAAGGCTGTTAAAGAGGCTCTGACAGAGATGCTCCAATCAGGAACGACAACTTTCAATGATATGTACAATCCAAATGGAGTAGAGATAGAGAAGATTTATGAAGCAGTCAAGGATTCCAAGATGCGTTGCTATTTTTCTCCAACTCTCTTTTCTTCGGATGTGGAGACAGAGTGATGAAACCATAGCTAGAACTCGAGCTATCATCGAGGACAATCAAAGGCTACCAAGATCCCAATTTCAAGGTCATGGTGGCTCCTCATTCGCTACAGTTGTAGTCGAAGATTTGCTGGAGGCAAGTCCCTGACCTAGCAAAGAAGAAAATATTCCCTTCATATCCACGTGGCTGAAACCCAGGAAGAGTCAGGAATTATCCTGAAACGCTATGGCAAACGCCCACTAGCCTTTCTAGATGAACTTGGGTATTTAGATCATCAGGCTGTCTTTGCCCATGGTGTGGAGTTAAATGAGCGGAAATTACCCGCTTGGAGATTTGAGAGTCGCTATCGCCCACAATCCTATCAGCAACCTCAAACTAGCCTCAGGGATTGCCCCAGTCGTCCAACTTCAAAAAGTAGGAGTACCGGTTGGTATTGCAACAGACTCAGCTGCTTCTAACAATAATCTCGATATGTTTGAGGAAGGGCGGACTGCAGCACTCTTACAGAAAATGAAGAGTGGTGATGCCAGCAAATTTCAATCAGAAACTGCCCTCAAGGCCCTGACGATCGAGGGTGCTAAGGTGTTGAGATGGAAGATGAGATTGGTAGTTTGGAAATCGGCAAGCAAGCTGATTTTCTCGTCATCCAGCCCCAAGGAAAAATCCATCTCCAACCACAAGAAAACATGCTGTCTCACCTCGTTTATGCCGTAAAATCCAGTGATGTCGACGATGTTTACATTGCAGGAGAGCAGGTTGTAAGAGCAGGGCAAGTATTAACAGTAGCCTTGTAAAGTGATTTTTCTTCAAAAAAATATTTTTCAAGCTAGAGTTAGTCTAGCCTTGACCTAGTTTAGTCTAACATGTTTATTGAGTGAGTATTTATTGTCCGTAATGCTGTTGGATGCATAGAAAAGAGAGTGGGACAGAAATCGGTAATTCGTTAGAATTCGATTTCGTCGTCCCACCTCCGCACAGTTGAGTAGGGCTGTCAAAGCGGATGAAATCAGCGTAGTAGAGCCCACTCAACCACTGCATCTTAGCTCGACAATCCAAAGACAATTGAGAGGCTAGGACTTTTGTCCCAGCCTCTTTTGTTGTATCATATTTAATTTGCACAATTTTACGAGGGATAAAGACCTCTATCCTCTTTTAATCTTAGCACGAACTAAGTCAAGCGCATAATGAAGTGTTTTATCTTTGATAATAAAGAGGGTGATAGCGTAATAAATGCCACAAGCTGCGATTGTAGAAAGAACCATGCTGATCATATTCATCGTAACTTCATAGCTATGAACTTGGAAGAGGGTTTTTAAAATATAATAAATTGGGATGAAACCAAGTGACACGATTGTGTAGCGAGCCAAGGTTGTAAAAATTTCTCTCAAATCCAATAGTTTGTGCTTCTGAATAAAGCTAATTTCTAGCAGTACCACGATTGATTCAGCTATAATGGTTGTTCCAATGTAGTATTCAGGACTAAAGATATTATTGAAAAGCAGTAGTGAGTTTAGGGACTACATTGACACCGCCACCGATAAAAGTAGAAAAGCAGTCAAACGATTTTTCATGGTCATTAATAAAGATAATCTGTTTTTCCAAGGATTAATTCGATGGCCCAGATAATGGTACGAAAGGCAAAGATACTCGTTACGATTCCTGCTTCTAGATATTTCTCAGAAGAGTAGATAACTGTAGCATAGGTTCCCAAAACCATAATACCAATACTGGTAGGAACCATGAGGAAGTAAAAGAGGGATGCGCCCTGATTGACCAGATTTTTATAAAGTAAAATCTTTTTCCTAGATAATAACCAAGTCGTGGGATGCTGACGTTGATAAGCTCCACTGAGGACACTAGCGATCAGCATAACGATACTGGAGGCGATGGTGTAGTAGGAGATAAAGTTCTCATCAGGTCCTTTAGTAATGAACATACACGGTCTAGCAAGGTATAGAGCATATTAGCATTTGCTAGTAGGAGCATGGTTAAGAGTGGTTTTAGATGACTTGAGAAGTTCGATGAACTCAATCTTAACAAAGAAACCTCTCGTTTAATCCATGGGAAGCTAGGTAGATAGTTGATAATGGTTGTCGCACTCATGATTGTGGCATAAGGGACGATATCATCGGGTGTCTTAACGAAGCAAGATATGCCACTAACATTCCAATTCGGATAACCAGTGTTTTTATAAAGGATAAAAGAATAGTTCTCGTAGAGCTTCATTCATCACTCGATATTCAGAAATTGGAAGAGGGCTTGAATTCCAAGGATATAGTAAAGATTTTCAGATTGACAATACTAGTATCAAAAATGAATAAAGAGGAAGTAATTGCAGTTGTCAGAATTGAGTAATGTACTGAGATATAGAACAACTTAGAAAAGACATAATTGATCTTATTCTTATCATCCTTAACCTTACTGATAGCTCGAATCCCATAATTGTAAATCCCAAAAGGCAGCTAGTGGAATGACAAAGCTCCTCGAGGTATTGGCATGTTAAAGTAACCGTAATTGGATTTACTAAGAATCCGCGTTAGATAGGGGTTAGTAATCAAAGGAAAAACGATATTTAAGATATTGACCAACAAAGCTAGCCAAAGCATTTGCTTAATATTTTTCATGAAACTTTCTTTCTTACATTCTAAAAATAGATACTAGTATTATATCACATTCCAACGCCATTCTTTTGATAAAATCTGTGAAATCTTGTATAATAGATAGAACTGAAAGTATGAGGTTATGAACTATGAAAATGAAACAAATCAGTGATACGACATTAAAGATCACCATGTCTTTAGAGGATTTGATGGATCGAGGGATGGAAATCGCAGACTTTCTCGTTCCACAAGAGAAAACAGAAGAATTTTTCTACGCAATTTTGGATGAACTAGAAATGCCAGACAGTTTCTTGGACACAGGTATGCTTAGCTTCCGAGTGACTCCAAAGCCTGACAAGGTTGATGTCTTTGTAACTAAGTCAAAGATTGATCAGAATTTGGACTTTGAAGATTTGGCAGATCTTCCTGATATGGATGAGTTAGCTAAAATGTCTCCAGATGAGTTTTTGAAAAACCTTGGAGAAAAACAATGGCAGAGAAAACTAAAGAGGATATTGAGCCATTCAATCTTTAGAGCAGGTTGAAAAGGAAGAAGAAGCAGCGCTTAACGAAGCACTTGAAGTAGAAGAAGGAAAAAGAGAACCTTATATCTACTACATCCTACGCTTTGACAACTTAACTAGTTTGATTTCTTTTGCCAAAACAGTTGATTACCAAATGGAGACTTCAGAACTTTATAAAAATGAACGACCAATACTATCTAACAGTCTTGGTTGATGTGAAGATTATCCGAGTCTTTATCCAGCTTGGTTATTGGCTCGCATGCGTGAATTTGCTGATGATAGTGATATCAGCCGTTCGGTTCTACAAGAATATGGTCAAGTGCTCATCAATCATGATGCGGTTCAAGGACTCCAAAAGTTTAATAGAGAAAAAGACAGGGAAGGAGAACTGAACTGCACCCCAAAAGTTAGACAAAAGAAATCTAACTTTTGGGTATTTTTATTATGAAGTAACTTATGATGATAAAAGTTCAGATCTATGAACTTAGAAAACAAGGATATAGCTTAGAGAAGCTTTCAAATAAATTTTGGGATAAACAATTCTAATATTAGGTACATGATTAAATTGATTGATCGTTACGGAATAGAGTTCGTCAAAAAGGAAAAATCGTTACTATTCTCTGATTTAAAAACAAGAAATGATTAATAAAGTCTTACATGAAGGCTGGACTAAAGATAGAGTTTCACTTGAATACGGCCTCCCAAGTCGTACGATACTTCTTAATTGGCTAGCACAATACAAGAAAAACGGGTATACTATTGTTGAGAAAACAAGAGGAGAATACCTAAAATGGGACATAAGCTAAAAACAGAGACCTAAGAGATGACAGAATTAGAACATCTTCAAAGCAGAAAATGAGTACCTGAGAGCGGAGAATGCCATCCTAAAAAAGTTGAGAGAACTCCGATTGAAGGAGGAAAAAAGAAAGAAGAAAAGACAGAAATTGTTCAAGAATTAATCACTGAGTTTTCGTTAGATATTCTTCTAAAAGCCATTAAACTAGCTCGTTCGACCTACTACTATCACTTGAAACAGCTAGACAAACCAGATAAGGACCAAGAGCTTAAAGCTGAAATTCAATCCATTTTTTATCGAACATAGGGAAATTATGGTTATCGTCGGATTCATTTAGAACTAAGAAATCGTGGTTATCTGGTAAATCATAAAAAGAGTTCAACGCTTGATGAAAGTACTCAATTTACAAGCTAAAATGCGACAGAAACGAAAATATTCTTCTCATAAAGGAGACGTTGGCAAGAAAGCAGATAACCTTATTCAACGCCAATTTGAAGCAGCCAAACCAATGGAAAAGTGCTACACAGATGTGACAGAATTTGCCATTCCAGCAAGTACTCAAAAAGCTTTTTACTTATCACCAGTTTTAGATGGCTTTAATAGCGAAAAGTATATCGCTCTATAATCTTTCAACTTCACCAAACTTAGAACAAGTGAAAAGCTATGTTAAACCAGGCCTTCAGTGAGAACATTACACAAATACTATTCTCCATAGTGATCAAGGATGGCAATATCAACACGATTTTTTATCACAGGTTTTTAGAGATAGGAATTCAGCCATCTATGTCACGTAAAGGTAACAGCCTGAGACAACGGCATGATGGAATCTTTCTTTTGGCATTTTGAAAGCGGAAATGTTTTATGGTTACGAGAAGACGTTTAAATCACTTAATCAATTGGAACAAGCTATTGTAAACTATATTGATTATTACAACAACAAACGAATTAAGGTAAAAACTAAAGGACTCAGTCCTGTGCAATACAGAACTAAATCCTTTGAATAAATTAATTGTCTAACTTTTTGGGGGCAGTACAAACTTCTCTGTTTTTGTTGTAAATTTTAGACTTTTGTAAAATTGGAGTCAGTTTGTATTTAAAAATCTGTCATAGTATAATTTGAGAGTGAAATTAAAGGTTATGCATCATTTCATGAAAGTTTTCTGATATGATTAAAGATTAATACAAGGTGAGAGTCCAAAAATTAAAACAAAATAGTAGCTTTAATGGAAGAAATGGGGTAGAATGATAGAGTTTGCTTTTCGGTAGTTTAGAATCGAGATCAACTGACAAATCTTTTTAGGTGTAAATGTTGTTAAATCAACTATTTTACTAAACTATTATATGTTTTCAAGATGGCATTTTATGTTGTCTTGGGAAGTGAAAAGAGATTAGAATCAGTTTTTGAAAAAAGCCCTCATATAGTTTTTGAATCTAGCAAATGGACCCCTATCTTTTTCCAACCTTGCTAAAATTGATGAAAAACGATATGATAGAATGAAAAAGCGAGGTGAAAAATGGACCAAAGACGGATTCAAACAGAAACACATGCAGATACTTGAAGATGTTTTAGACAAGAGCTTCTATACAGGAAGGTGCACTATTTGTCTTAGGTTTGTCTTCGAGTGAAGTGCTGGGGAGGACACATTGGCAAAGATTCGAGTCAGGAGATTGGTGAGCTAATCGTCAAGACAATGTTGGAGCTGTTGACAGCTAAGGGATTCACCTAGCTGTTCAAGGTTGTGAACATGTCAATCGCGCTCTAGTTGTTGAACGAGAAGTGGCTATAAAATATCAGTTGGAGATTGTGAGTGTACCTCGACCTTGCATGCAGGAGGTTCTGGTCAATTGGCACGCCTTTCGCTATATGAAGGATCCTGTGGAGGTCAATTTATTAGAGCAGATGCTGGTTTGGACATCGGAGATACTGCTATTGGGATGCATATCAAACATGTTCAGGTACCCATTCGACCAGTCCTAAGAGAGATTGGTCATGCTCATGTAACGGCACTTGCAAAGCCGACCAAAACTCATTGGAGGAGCGCGTGCTCAATATCCAATAGAATCACATTAGAAAGATTTAAAATGAAAAACAGAAAAATGCAGTTTGATAAAGTCATCAAATACTCTATTCAGAAGTTCTCAGTTGGTGTAGGTTCTGCAGTTATCGGGACATTTCTTTTGGGAGCGAACAACTTTTTAGTTGAAACTGTTGCAGCTAACGAAGTAGCGACACCTAGCCAAGTTCATTACCGTTATTTGGCTGAACAGGAATTGACAGAAGCAGAAAAAGCTTTGATCCATCATGAACTCCTTCAGATTTAAAAACAAGATGATGTTGTCTATCTTGTTTACAGAAAGAAGGAAGTGAATTCTCAACAATTGCCTAACACTGGAAGCAAGGAGTTGGCATTGGCAACTCTCGGTTTTGCAACAGCGTCTATGGTTGTCGTTGTGATGTCTAAAAACACCGCAATAAAAATGTTGGGTATTCTCTTTATTGGAGCTCTAGGTGGTAGATGCTTTATCCCTCAGTCAGCTCAAGCATTTGAGAATAAAAATCTTAGTGTCACTACAACCAAACGATTGCTGCAAGTAGTCAAGAGGACTTAGCCAAAGGTGTCATTCAGATCGAAGGATACGAATACGTAGGTTACTTTAAAGCATCAGATTTCCAAGAACAACCAGAACAAATTGCTACTGCTAAGGGAACGCAAGAAGCAGGCCATGAAGGTGAATCTCTGATTCAACCAGAATTGCCAGCTTACACAGGTGAGATTAGTACTAAAGGAACGCAAGAAACAGGCCATGAAGGTGAATCTCTGGTTCAGCCAGAAAACCCAGCTTACACAGGTGAGATTAGTGCTAAAGGAACTCAAGAAAAAGGTCACGAAGGTGAGTCTTTAGTTCAGCCAGAATTGCCAGCTTATAAAGGTGAGATCAGTGCTAAAGGCACGCAAGAATCAGGCCACGAAGGCGAAGCTTTGGTTCAACCAGAATTGCCAGCTTACACAGGTGAGATTAGTACTAAAGGAACTCAAGAAGAGGGCCACCAAGGCGAAGCTTTAGTTCAGCCAGAAAACTCCAGCCTACACAGGTGAGATTAGTGCTAAAGGAACTCAAGAAAAAGGTCACGAAGGTGAGTCTCTGGTTCAACCAGAAGAACCAGCCTACACAGGTGAGATTAGTGCTAAAGGAACTCAAGAAAAAGGTCACGAAGGTGAGTCTTTAGTTCAGCCAGAATTACCAGCTTACACAGGTGAGATTAGCGCTAAAGGAACTCAAAAAGAGGGCCACGAAGGTGAATCTCTAGTTCAGCCAGAAGACCCAGCTTATAAACCTGAAGAAAGTGCTAAAGGCACGCAAGAAGAGGGCCACGAAGGTGAATCCTTAGTTCAACCAGAAAACCCAGCCTACACAGGTGAGATTAGTGCCAAAGGCACGCAGGAAGAAGGCCACGTGGGTGAAGCTCCTGTACAGCCAGAGAATCCAGCTTATCAAATAACGGAAGGAACGGTTACAGAAACAGAAACGGTGGTCCTTCCGTATGAAACCGAATATGTATCAGATGCGAACCGCTACACTGATGAAGAAACAGTGATTCAAAATGGTCAAGATAGGAAGTCAGCTGATTCACCGTGTCTATAAGACATGTCAATGGTCAAAAAGTTGGGGACCCAATCAGCACGAGTACAAAAACTGTTAAGGCAGCAGTAAATGAAAAAATTAGTCGTGGTACCAAGGCTATTGAAGGTCAAGTTGAAGAAGTTTCATTTGAAGAAATTCCTTTCGAGACAAGAACAGAAGTAGACAGCACTCTTCCGAAGGGACCAGAAGTTGTTGTTCAAGCTGGTCAAAACGGTAAGAAAAAGATTACCAAAGTTTATAAGACTCTTAAGGGCGTGAAAACTGCAGATGCTCCAACAGATTTCAGAGGAAAGTTGTTGAAGCAGTTCAAAGATCGTATCATCAGGTGATCAAATCCTGACTGAGCCAACCTTTGACCCTCACTCATATAGATAAAGAAGAATTAGAGCGTAGTGCTCAGGGTTCGTTACCAATTGGTCAAACCAACAGGTGTAACCATTAAAATCTCTTGAAGTTGTTTTGAAAGACAGAGACACTAGACTTCAAACAGTCAATATGTCTGAGGGAGACCTGACTGCAAATCTTACAAACTTGAAATACTACAAGGACTACAAGATTGCGACCAAGATGGTTTACGATCGTGGAAATGGGAACGAAGAAGTAGTTCTTGCGGAAGAACCACTGCGACTTGATCTCAAAAAAGTCGAAGTCAAAAACATCAAGGAAACCAGCCTTATCAGTGTTGATGACCAAGGTGTAGAAATTGATAATAGTCTATTGTCAGCTAAACCATCAGATGTTAAACCTTATTACTTGAAAGTGACAACTCATGATAACAAGGTTACAAGACTAGCTGTTGATAAGATTGAAGAAGTTACTGTAGATGGTAAAACATTGTACAAAGTAACTGCCCAAGCCCCTGATTTAATTCAGCGTAATTCAGACAACAAGTTCAGTCAAGAATATGTCCATTACTTTGCTAAGCCAAAAGCTCATGAAGGTGATGTTTATTACGATTTCAATGATCTTGTAAAGGCCATGCAGGACAATAAAAATGGAACATTTAAACTAGGTGCTGATCTTAATGCAGCTAATGTTCCAACACCAAATAAACAATATGTACCTGGTAAGTTTAGTGGAACTTTAACAAGTGTTGAAGGAAAGCAGTACACAATCCACAATATGGCTCGTCAATTGTTCGATAATATCGAGGGTGGCTCGGTTACAAATATTAACCTAGGTAACGTTGATATCAATATGCCTTGAGGCTGAAAAATATTTCACCACTTGCAAGAACGATTAAAAATGCTACAGTTGAAAGTATCGGAGGTGACTGGTAGTGTTCTTGTGGTAAAAGATGAGTATTAGCTGGTACTGTCAATAAAGCGATGTTGGTGGCCTACTATAAAATGTCGCATTCATTGGTAAACTTACTGGTGTTGGTGACAAAGGCTGGGATATTGGTGTATTGCCGGTGAAAGGTTTGGAGGGATATCAAACACGCTTATGTAGATGCTGATATTACGAGCAAATGAAGCTCGTGTTGGTGGTCTTCTTGCTAGATCTGATAATGGTTTCGGATCATAATGGAATCGACCAAGTATGCTTCTGTTCGTAATGCTGTTACTAAAGGAACCATTAATGTTAAAAGACACCTGTTGAGGTTGGTGGATTCATTAGTAAAAACTGGACATGAGGGTGAGAGTTGCTGATACTGTTTCAATGATGAAAGTTGAAAATGGTGAAGAGTTCTACAGTTCAAAGGACTTGACAGAAAGAAGACGGTTTACTATGCAAACGATTGGATTGAGCAGAAACTATGTTGTTAGAAAGTGTCAGCTCTAGGGTAAGCGTTCATTCAAACGTTCTCGTACCAAAGAATTCAAAGAAATCAGTCTTGAAGAAGCAAATAAAAAGATCAGCTGAATTCAGTATCACTGCTGATACGTTTGAAATTAAACCTCTTGTTGAGGATACTCTCAATAATAAGAAAGTAAAAGCTGATACTTATAAAGATACTCAAGATTACGACGCCTCTCGTGAACTTGCCTACCGTAATATCGAAAAATTACAACCATTCTACAACTAAAGAGTGGATTGTAGACCAAGGAAATAAATTAGCTACTGATAGTCATCTGATGACCAAGGAAGTCTCTATCAGTTACTGCTATGAAGAGCAATACTTTGTAACAGAATGAGCTGATGCTGACCACATTTTTGGTGCATTATGCTGACTAAGACCAAAGACATCTTTACTGTTTCTCTGAAAGAATCTAAGGTTAAACAAGTGAAAGAGTACAGCATTGCTGAACTTGGAGAAGTTGTTTACACACCTAATATCGTTGACAAAGACCGTAGCGATCTTATCAATGCTATCGTTGAAAAATTAAGTCCAGTTGAGCTACAATCAGATCCAATTTACCAAAAACTTGGTAGAACAGGACCAAATAAAGTTAACGCTATCAAAGATCTTTACCTAGAAGAAAGCTTCAAAGAAGTCAAGGATAATCTGGCTAAATTTGTGAAACAGTTGCTGGAAAATGAAGATCATCAATTAAACACAGATGAGGCTGCTAAACGTGCTTTGATCAAGAAGATTGATGATAACAAGGCAGCGGTTCTCCTTGGTCTATCTTACCTTAACCGTTATTACGGAGTGAAGTTTGATAACTTCAATATTAAGCAACTCATGTTGTTCAAACCAGACTTCTATGGTAAAAATGTAAGTGTATTAGACTTCTTGATTCAGATTGGTTCTAAGGAAAGTAACATTAAAGGTGATAGAACTCTAGAAGCTTATCGTGAAGCTATCGGTGGAGTTATCGGTATCGGCGAGTTAAACAGTTTCTTAGACTATAATATGCGTCTATTCACAGAAGACGAAAAGATCTAAAATGATTGGTTCATCAAAGCAACCAAAGACAATGTCTATATCGTTGAACCAAAAACAACAACTCCTGAGTTTGCCGATAAGAAACACAGAGCCTACGAAGGTTTAAACAACGATGTGCATGGTAAGATGATCTTGCCACTCTTGAACTTGAAAGATGCCCATATGTTCTTGATTTCAACTTACAATACAATGGCTTATAGTTCATTTGAAAAATATGGTAAGTATACTGAAGCAGAACGTAATGCCTTTAAAGCTGAAATCGATAAGGTTGCAAAAGGTCAACAGAATTATCTAGACTTCTGGTCACGTCTATCAATCGATAAAGTTCGTAATCAACTTTTGAAGAGCAACAACATGGTTCCAACACCTGTTTTGGATAACCAAAACTATAAAGATATTAGTACTGATAAATATGGTCACACTAATAGTGGTAAAGATGTGGCGCCTATCCGTGAATTATACGGACCTACAGGACGTTATCATGCGACTGACTGGCGTATGGGAGCTGTGGCTCGCGTTTATCAGAATCCATATAAAGATGATTCTGTCTTCTTCATGGTTACGGACATGATTAGTGACTTTGGGGTTTCTGCCTTTACCCACGAAACAACTCACGTAAATGATCGTATGGTCTACTTGGGTGGTTCAAGACACCGTGAAGGAACAGATCTTGAAGCATTTGCACAAGGAATGTTGCAAACTCCATCAGTATCAAATCCAAATGGTGAATACAAAGCCCTAGGTCTCAACATGGCTTATGAACGTCCAAACGATGGCAATCAATGGTACAACACAAATCCAAATGACCTTAAATCTCGTGAAGAAATTGATCGTTACATGAAGGGCTATAATGACACCCTCATGCTTCTGGATTATCTTGAAGGAGAAGCTGTCCTCGATAAAGGAAATCAAGATTTAAACAACGCTTGGTTCAAGAAGGTTGATAAAGCAGTACAGAGGAAAATAACACCAAGAACCAATTCGATAAGGTTCGACCTTTAAGTGATGAGGAAAAAGCTATTCCTTTACGCACAGTAGATGACTTAATTACGAACAACTTCATGACTAACCGCGGTCCAGGTAACAGAGTTTATAATCCTACTGACTTTGATTCTGCTTATGTAAATGTTCCAATGATGACTGGTATCTATGGTGGTAATACAAGTGAAGGTGCTCCTGGAGCGATGTCCTTCAAACACAATACTTTCAGAATCTGGGGTTACTATGGCTACGAAAAAGGCTTCCTAAACTATGCTTCTAACATGCTAAAAGCTGAATCTAAAAAAGCTGGTAAAGATACTTTAGGTGATGACTTCATCATTAATAAGATTTCTGAAGGAAAATTCAACAATCTTGAAGATTGGAAGAAAGCATACTTCAATGAAGTTGTAACAAGCGCTAAAAAAGGAATTCAATCTATTGAAATTGATGGTAAAACATACAATAGCTATGAAGACTTGAAACGTGCATTTGCTGAAGCAGTTGATAAAGATAAAGGCTACTCTAAGTAAGGGATCTGTCAAATTTGACAACACCGTTTCACTTAAAGAAAAAGTCTTCAAGAAACTTCTTCAACAAACAGATAGCTTTAAAACTTCAATCTTTAAATAATCCAAAAGCTCTCATCTGCTTAGCAGGTGGGAGTTTTTAGTACCAAGAAGGTGCAATATTTTTCCAAACAGATTTCAAAGTATTTTTAGGATGGTAGGTATATAATAGAACTACAAAGTAAATATCTATATTCATATGATGAAAGAGAAGGTGAGTGAAGATGAAAAAATGATGCAAGCATCTGTATTGGTTTGCGCTAGTCTGGTCTGTCTATCAGCTTGTAAAAATCAGGCAACAAGCCAAACTGATAAGCAGAGTGGAGACAAAACAAGGGCAAGATTAGCTCTCAAACTGCAAAACAAGGAGAAGAAGTTCCAGACTTTGAACTCTTGGGAGTTGATGGTAACACTTATCGCCTATCCGATTATAAAGGCAAAAAGGTCTATCTCAAATTTTGGGCTTCATGGTGTTCTATTTGCCTAGCTAGTTTGCCTGATACAGATGAACTGGCAAAAGAAGCAAGTGATGACCATGTCGTTTTGACAGTTGTTTCTCCTGGTCAAAAAGGAGAGCAAGCAGAAGAAGCCTTTAAAAAATGGTATCAGGGTTTGGACTATAAAGATTTACCAGTATTGCTAGACCCTTCGGGACAACTTTTAGCGAGTTACGGAGTTCGTTCTTATCCGACTCAGGCTTTTATCGATAAAGAAGGCAAACTAGTTAAGACCCAGCCAGGCTTTATGGATAAGGAAACTATTTTACAGATGCTAAAAAACATAGATTAGAGCTCATCATGAATAATAAATTAAAAAAATAATTGTATTCATAGGAATCATCATTTGCATTATTATTGGATTTTTATTTCTTTTTAGAAAAAGGAGCGCAAGTTCACAGATACCACTCAAATCGAGAAGGCAGCAGATTAGTCAAGGACAAAAGACCAAGAAAAAAACTGAGCCAAGTAAAGATGCTGACCTACATGATATCTATCTAGCGGGAGGTTGTTTCTGGGGAGTCGAAGAGTATTTTTCACGAGTAGCAGGTGTGACAGATGTTGTTTCGGGCTATGCTAATGGTAGAGGAGAAACAACCCAGTATGAATTAATCGGCCAGACTGGACATGCTGAGACCGTTCATGTGACCTATGATGCCAATCAAATCTCTCTAAAAGAGATCTTGCTTCATTATTTCCGCATTATCAATCCAACTAGTAAAAATAAGCAGGGAAATGATGTGGGGACTCAGTATCGGACTGGTGTCTACTATAAGGACGAGCATGACCTAGAAGTCATCAATCAAGTTTTTGAACAAGTTGCTCAGAAATACGACCAGCCTCTAGCGGTTGAAAAGGAAGCCTTAAGCAATTTTATTGTGGCTGAGGACTACCACCAAGATTATCTCCAGAAAAATCCTAATGGCTATTGCCATATCAATGTCAATCAAGCAGCCTATCCTGTTATTGATGCTAGTCAATATCCAAAACCGAGCGACGATGAATTGAAAAAACTCCTGTCTCCTGAGGAGTATGCTGTGACTCAAAACGGTCAAACAGAACGTGCCTTTTCAAATCGTTACTGGGATAAATTTGAAGAAGGTATTTATGTAGATGTAGCAACTGGAGAACCCCTCTTTTCTTCGAAAGATAAATTTGAATCGGGTTGTGGTTGGCCTAGCTTTACCCAGCCTATCAGCCCAGATGTTGCAACCTACAAGGAAGACAAGTCTTATAATATGGTCAGAACAGAAGTCAGAAGTAGAACAGGGGATTCTCACCTAGGACATGTCTTTACAGATGGACCTCAGGACAAGGGAGGGCTACGCTAGTGTATCAATAGCCTATCCATCCGTTTTATTCCAAAAGGATCAAATGGAAGAAAAAGGGTTATGGTTGTTGTTAGATTATGTTGAGTGAACGTGATATTCTTAAAAAGAGTTTACTAGAAATACATTTTAATTCATAAGAGTGTAGAATTTGGATTTTTAGAAGCGGTTGGGCAATTTAATCTAACGTGTTGGGATTACTCCGCAAATCTTTCAATATTGAAAACAGGTAGGCTAAAAGTTATACGTTTTTCAACACTTTGAAGCTATTTGTAAAGAACTTGGGTGCCAACCAGGTGATATATTGGAGTATGTGCCAGACTAAAAATGTGGTTCAGCTAATGCTGATCCGCTTTTTATTTAAAAATAATCGATTTATCTCGAAAATATTTTGTAAAAATCAATAAAATTATAAAAAACTGAGCAAAGGAGATGTCTTTAAGAACATTAATATGGCTAATATGGAAGATAGAAAAATTACAAAAAAATTTGCCATTCGCAAACTGAGCATGGGAGTGGGCTCGGATTGATTGGACTTGCCTTCATTGGAGGAATACTTGAGACCAAAAACTGGTTCAAGCAGATGAAAGCAAGCAAATTTCCTTTCACTATTTAGCAGAATCGGAGTTGACAGCTGCTGAACGTGAACTCATTCACCATGAATTGCCGCAAGAACTGAGCCAAGATAACTATTATCTAGTTTATCGCAAGCAGGGACAAGCTGTCTTACCTCAAACAGGATCAGTCACCTTCCCTTGGCTGGTCTTGGTCTTTTGACTGCTAGTTTGGTGGTTTTCCTATTTTCTAAGAAAAAAACCTTCAAAGATAGTTGGAGTGTTATTAATTGCTTCTGTAGGTAAGAGTTTATTACTACCTTATCAAGTATTTGCTTTTGAACACAAGGACTTACTAGCTTATGATCAGACTAAAACCCTTGTGTCTGCTGATGGTTTAACTCAAGGAATTATTGACATTAAAGGCTATGACTATGTCGGTTATTTATTAGAGTCGGATTTAAGAGGAAGAGGCCAAGATCTAACATCTAGTGCAAGCCCAGAAATTCCTGCAAAACTAGTAAATCAAGCAGCCGTTCATGAAATTCCTGAATTCACAGGTGGTGTATCTGGCGAATCTTTAGTTGAACCAACAAAACCAACATTTGAAGGTGGCGTCAATGGCCCAGGAGCAGTAGCTGAAGCCTTACCAGAGTATACACCAGAATTTAGTAGTCAAAGTGGCATCCCAGAAGTCCATGACAAAGCAGACTTTACAGGTGGCGTATCAGGCGAATCCTTGGTTGAACCAACAAAACCAACATTTGAAGGTAGTGTTAATGGCCAAGGTGTAATAGCTGAAAGCTTACCAGAGTATGAAGGTGGTGCAGTTCCCGTTGATACTCTGAAACAGGAAATCCCTGAGTATACAGGAGGCGTATCGGGTGAGTCCTTGGTTGAGCCGTCAAAACCAACATTTGAAGGTGGAGTCAATGGTCCAGGGTACAGTAGCTGAAGCTTTGCCTGAGTATAAACAAGAATTTAGCAGTCAAAGTGGCATCCCAGAAATCCATGACAAACCAGAGTTTACAGGAGGCGTATCCGGCGAATCCTTAGTTGAGCCAACAAAACCAACATTTGAAGGAGGAGTCAATGGTCCAGGTACAGTATCCGAAAGCTTACCAGAGTATGAAGGAGGCGCAGTTCCAGTTGATACTCTGAAACAGGAAATCCCTGAGTATACAGGTGGCGTATCCGGCGACTCTTGGTTGAGCCGTCAAAAACCAACATTTGAAGGAGGAGTCAATGGCCCAGGTACAGTGGTTGAAGTCTTACCAGATTATGAAGGTGATTTGCAGTTCCCGTTGATACTTTTTGAAACAGGAAATCCTAGCTATAGTGGTGGTGTGAATGCTACTGAAGCTGATTCAGAATACAAACCCGACTTTACATATTGAAGTCAGAAAAGAGTTGATTCCTAAACAAACTAGGAAAAGATTGATCCAGAAATGCTTGTCGGTGAAACAAGAATCGAGCAAGTCGGTCAAGATGGTGAGAAAGAGATTGTTACCAGCTATGAGGAAAAAGATGGGAAACGCATCTCAGAGCCGAAAGAAACGACACGGATTTTTAAGAGAAGCTAAAAGATCAGGTTCATCATCCGTGGTAGTAAGGAAAAGGAAGAAATTAAACCTGAACCTGTCCTAACTCTTTCAACTATTACTGGAAATTCGATGGGCCGTTCAGCTCGCTTAAGTTATAATCTGAACAAGGCTGATGGCGTTACCGTCTCAAAAATTAGTGCCACTATCAAAGCCAAGGGGCTAGAGGATCAGACTCTTGACTTGATGAGTGATCAGCTGGAAGCAACAGTTGAGAATCTAAAACTTTATACGGATTACACCATATCTACAAGGATGGTCTTTAATCGTGGTAAGGGTGAGGAGAGCACTCTGCTTGAAGACCAAAATCTCCGTCTAGAGCTTAAAAAGCTGGAAATAAAAGATATCAAGGAAACAAGCCTTATCAGGTTGAAAAATGGAAAAAGAGTCTGAGATTCAGCACTTGACAGAAGTGCCAATGAACTTAGAGACTACTACCTCAAGGTTAGTTCAGAGGATCATAAGACCAGCCGTTTAGCCATCAAGTCTATTCAAACTGAGAGAATAGATGGAAAAGAGTATTACAAAGGGTGACTGCTGAGGCAACTGACTTGATTCAACGTAATGCTCAGAAAACCTTTGAAGAAGGCTTTAGCTATTACCTCGCTAAGTCAAGTGCTGATACCCTACGATTGCTGGTGTAAAAGAATGCGCTTATCAGGATATCCAAGATTTATGATAGTCGCTATGATCAAGCCTATCGCAACCTTGAGAAAAATTACAGCTTTCTACAATAAAGAATGGATCGTTAATCAAGGGAACAAGCTTGATCTTGATCACAATCTAGCCAAGAAAAAGGGTAGTCTCTGTTGTGCCATGAAGGGACAAGATTTTTGTGACGGACCTGTCAGTGGCAGACCATATCATGGTTCATTATGCGAGACCAGACCAAGGATGTATTTTGCAATCACCTCACAAAAAATTCTGAGCTTAACTGCTATCAAGGAATACAAGATTGCTGACTTGGATGTGGTATATACTCCAGATATGCTAGTTAAGGAACGTTCGGCCTTAGCCAAGGAGCTAACATCTATCCTGAAAACAGTGGACTTACAGTCTGATGGGGTTTATCGAATCCTAGATGATCAAACCACTAGCCTTGATAAGAAGGTTGAGGCCGTGAAGAATTGGTACACTAGAAGAAAAGCTTTTGCAGAAGTCAAAGCGCAGCTGGGAACTCTGGTTGATAAGTTACTCACCAATCTAGACTACCAGTGGAACGATTCACCTGCTAGCATGGCTTCCTTGAAGCAAAAAGTTCAGGATAATCAGTCTGCTATCATGCTGGGACTTGCTTATCTTAATCGCTATTATGGTATCCGATTTGCCGATTACAATCTGAAAGAACTCATACTCTTTTTAAAACCAGATTTTTATGGCCAAAAATGTGGATGTCTTGGATCGATTGATTGAACTAGGTTCAAGAAAGTAACCTAAAAAGGCGACCAGACTCATGAAACTTTGCCAGAGTCTCAGCTAAAGATACAAAAATCTGAAGATTTACATGCCTTCTTGGACCACAACAGACAGATAGTGACGACTGACAAGGATATGAATGACTGGTTTGTGAATGCCACTAAGGGCCATGTGTACATAGTCAGAGCGAGCTCGAAGAATCAAGAAATTGCAAATCGGAAGCATCAGGCTCATGACAATCTGAATAACTGGTTGCATCGCAATATGATTCTGCCTTTGTTGAATATTAAGAAGGCACAGATGTTCCTGATTTCCAACTACAATACCATTACTTTCGGATCAGCTGATAAATCTGGCAAAACCATAGACCAGATGAAGGCTGACGTGATCTAGTGGCGGACCGTCAGTTGACTTACGGACTTTTTGGTATCGACTTGCCACTGATGATGTCAAAGACCGTATGGTTAGAAGTGACTTTAATGTAGCTACACCAGTTTGGGAGAGGTTATCGCGTTGATGGACGTGGCTGGGTGAGAGCGTTATGGACATACCAAGTGGTATGGCAGACCCGCGCCAATTCGTGAAGATATTTGGGCCAGACAGGTCAGCTACTATAAGGACAATAAGCTAGGAGCTTATGCACTCTATCTATCAAAGATAAATGCCAGAGATGCTGTTCACTTTGTAGAAATAGATATGATGAGTGAGTAAAGCTTGTCTGCTCTACACTCATGAGGACAACTCACGTCAACGATCGTATTGTCTATCTGGGGATACAAACATCGTGAAGGAACCTATGTGAAGCCTATGCTCCAGGAGTATACTCCAGTCACCGGCTGAGGGAAGGCCATCAGAGTGAATATAGCGCTCTCAGGCTCAACATGAGCATACATGCGACCAAATGATGGGGACCAATGGTACAATCCTGATCCGACCAAGTTGCAAACACGCCAGACAGATTGACCACTACATGAAAGGTTATAATGAGACAGTGATGCTTAGACTATCTGGAAGGAGACGAGTCCTCGCTAAGAATGATCCTGTGGCTTTGAAGAAGGCTTGGTTTAGCAAGATGACTAAGCAAATGCGCTATCAGGACCAAGATAATAAACTCCTTGCTCCTAACCAGTGGGACTATGTCCGTCCATTGACAGATGACGAAGCCAAGACTCAGCTAAATTCTGTGGATGATTTAATCAAAAATAACATCATCCCAACAGGCATTATCAGAGAACTTACCGACCAGAAGAACTCAAGACAGCTTATGTCAATGTCAAGATGGTGGAACGCTATCTATGGTGGAAATACAAGTCAGGAGCTCCTGGGCCATCTCCTTCAAAGCATAATGCCTTCCGTATGTGGGGTTATTATAGCTACGAAAATGGTTTCCTAGGCTATGCTTCTAATAAATACAAGGATGAGGCACTTAGCGAGGGCATGACACCCTGGGGGATGATTTCATTATCCAGAAGGTTTCGAAAAGAGCAAGTTCAGAACTTGGAAGAATGGAAGAGGCCTGGTTTGAGCTATTATTGCTGCCAAAGGCAAAACGAGGAATCCATAGTTTTGAGAATTGATGGTCAGCAAATTGATTCTTACGAGAAGTGCCAGAGACTTGTTTGACCAAGCAGTAGAAACGGATTACCGAAACTTCCAAGTATGGAGCTCAGTTGCCAATCTATAGCAGTAGCTCTGAAGAAAAAGTCTTCCAAAAACTATTGCAGGTGACAGATGCATTTTCATCTGAACTCTTTCCCAAAAGGATAGATAAAAGTCGGTGTGATAAAAGAGAATGCTATGTTCAGATTTTCTTGAGAAAGTGACATCTACTTTATCATTCTCAAAGAATAAAATTGCCAGATCTCCTGTTGGGGTCTGGCTTTTATAGTACTACTTAGGATATGCATAGAAAAACAGTGATTGATTTTTGAGGGCTTTGGGTGAGCGATACACCTTTTACCCAGCCTATCAAAGGATTAAAAACCAGAGATTTGTAGAAGTAACAGACATTGGCTCAAGTGAAAAGCTACCAAGAACAGGGGCTACTATGTGGTGGGTTATGTCAGCTATGAGGCTGCTGCCAGCTTTTGAGGAGAAGTTAGTAGTTCACGAAACTCCTTTATTGGAGAGTATCTGCTCTATTTCACCGTCCATGACAGTGATGAAAAATCCAGCATACCTACTGACTGATGAAGTGGTTTGCCATCAAACTGGCAGGAAGTCACTTCTGCAGAGGACTATGAAAGGCGATTGCTCGGATTCCACCATCATTTACGACAGGGCGATACTTATCAGGTCAATTATACGGTTCAACTCAAGCGGGGTTGTCTGCTAATCCTTTTGCTATCTACAATCGTATGGTTGTAGAGCAGGAGGCGGGTTACAATGCCTATGTTGAACATGACGACATGGCAGTGATTTCCATGAGTCCAGAACTCTTTTTTGAACAAAATGATCGTGAATTGACAACTCGTCCTATGAGAGGACGACTAAACGTGGTCTGAGCTGATGCTGAAGATTTGAAAGAAAGCAGCTTGGTTGGAGCAGGATCCAAAAATCGTTCAGAAAATATGATGATAGTGGACCTCTTGCGCAATGACATGAATCGTCTGTCTGAGGGTGGGAAGTGAGCATGTGGAACGTTTATGTCAGGTGGAACAGTATTCAACGGTTTGGCAGATGACTTCGACCATCAAGAGTCAGTTACGATCGGATGTTAATCTAGTAGAAATCTTCCGTTCTCTCTTTCCATGTGGATCCATCACAGGAGCTCCCAAGATAGCGACTATGGAAATTATCAAGAACTTGGAACCACAAGCTAGAGGAGTCTACTGTGGTACGATTGGTCTCTTGCTTCCAAATGGGCGCCGGATTTTCAATGTGGCTATTCGAACCATTCAACTGCATCGAGAGCAAGCCATCTATGGAGTCGGTGGAGGCATCACTTGGGGATAGCACTTGGGAGTCAGAATACCGTGAAGTCCAGCAAAAGGCTGCTGTTCTTTACCGAAAACAGCCTCGTTTTCAATTGATTACGACAGGGAAAATCAGCCCAAAAAAATTACTCTTTGAAAAGCAACATCTAGAAAGACTGCAAAAAGCAAGTCGTTACTTTGCCTTTCCATTTGATGAAGCTGGTTTGATAGAAGAAATAGAGAAGGAATGTCAGGCTTGTGACCTCCATCAAGACTACCGTTTGCGAATCAGTCTTAGCAAGTCTGGAGAAATAGACATTGATCGACAAGTATTAACACCACTTAGTTCTGGCTTCTGTCAGGCTAAACTTTGTCTGCAAGAAGCTGATTTTGACAGCAAGCCTTTACCTACTTTAGACGACCCACCGACCGCATTTGACAACGCGAGAGCAGGAAATCATCTATCACACTGTTGATGGAAAATTGCTTGAAACTTCTATTGCGAATCTGGTTTTAAAAATGGATGGTAAGCTCTATACACCACCTAGCTATCTTGGTCTTTTACCTGGAATTTATCGCCAGCATTTACTTGAAAGCGGACAAGTAGAAGAGAAGAACTTGACCATAGAAGATTTGAAGCGCGCAGAAGTTATCTATGGCTGTAATGCAGTCAGGGGCTTGTATGAATTGTCAGTAAAGGAGAACTAATTGAAACTCATATTTTTACACGGTTTGGGACAGTCAGCAGATAGTTGGAAAGAAGTTCAGGATTTGCTGGCAGATTATCCCTCTGAAGCCCTGGACTTATTTTCTTCAGGAGTTGGGACCTACCAAGAAGCCAAGGAACGCATTTATCAGCACTTATCAAAGGAAACAGAACCTTTTGTCTTAATCGGTTTTGTCTTTAGGGGCTGCACTAGCGTTGGAGCTTTCAAGTTCTGAGATACCAAATCTTCAGGCCTTGGTTTTGTCAGGATGTCCACTGAAATGTAGCAGTAACATTCCTTTTTACATTCAGTTGCTGATATTTAAATTGCTTCCTAAGAGGATATATATGAGAAGCAGGGGCAGATAAAAGCTCTTATGGTTGGAGTTTCTGAGGAATTAAAACACTTGATTTAAGAGAGATTGCACGGAATTGTCCCTATCCAAGCTTGTTAATTTGTGGTAGTCAGGATAAGCCTAATCTCAGTTCAATGAAAGCTATTCAAGAACTGATGCCAGATTCCTCAGTTTCAGATCATCCCTGACGGCCCTCATGTCTTGAATAAGAGCAAAACCAAAAAGAGTTTTGCAGAATTAACAGAAGTTTTCTTGAATTGCTGAAATAAGTTTGATAAAATAATATGGAAGTTGATATTATAATTTTAGGAGAAAAATCATGAACAAACGTCATCTATTAAAAACTAGGCCCTAGTTTCTTTACCTGCTCTAGCTTTGTTTTTACATCCAGTTGTGGCGGATGAAAGTATCCATTTTCAAGCTGCAAGGAAGCTTGGGAGAATGGTTATGCAGATATTCATAAGGAGAACCAGGGTATTCTGCTACTCTAGATAAGATCATGATGGGATTGCCTGTGAATCAAAGAATGCGCCTCAGGGAGTTTTAAAAGAGAAAAAGACGAGTGCATCTCAAGCTAACAACAACGTAGCACCAAATAGTGCAACACCAAATAGTGCAGTACCTGCTCCTAGTGCAGCAGCTGTAAGTGGCTGGGTTCGTCAGAATGGATCTTGGTACTATTTTTCTGAAAATGGAAAACCAGTAACAAATACTTGGCAGGGTGCATACTATCTCAAATCAGATGGAAGAATGGCTGAGAATGAGTGGGTATACGATAACTATTACCAAGCTTGGTATTACCTCAAATCAGATGGATCTTATGCCCGCAATACTTGGCAAGGAAGTTATTATCTCAAATCAGATGGTAAGATGGCTCAGGGTGAATGGATTTATGATTCTTACTACAAAGCCTGGTATTACCTCAAATCAGATGGATCTTATGCGTATAATACTTGGCAAGGTGCTTACTACCTCAAGTCAAATGGTAAAATGGCTCAGAGTGAGTGGGTCTATGATTCTTCTTACCAAGCCTGGTATTACTTGAAATCAGATGGATCTTATGCTCGTAATGTATGGCAAGGGAATTACTATTTGAAATCGGATGGTAAAATGGCTAAGAATGAGCGAGTTGATGGCGGACGCTATTATGTAGATGCTTCTGGTTTGTGGAAACCATAGAATAGAAAAAAATTCTGGAAAGTTAATGCAAACCTTTGCACTGGATGGCAGATTTTGTTATACTAGTACTGTAAGCATTTTTCAATTAAGGATAAGGAGAAGACGATGAGTCAAAAGATTATTGGGATTGACCTTGGTGGGACATCTATCAAGTTTGCTATTTTAACGCTAGAAGGAGAAATCCAAGAAAAATGGTCTATCAAGACTAACATTTTTGGATGAAGGAAAGCCATATCGTAGACGATATGATTGAAACTATTCAACATCGTTTGGGCTTGGATTGTCTGCTGAAGATTTTCCGTGGAATTGGTATGGGATCACCTGGTGTGGTTGACCGTGAAAAAGGGACTGTTATCGGTGCCTATAACCTCAACTGGAAAAACTCTTCAAGCAATCAAAGAAAAATGGAAAAAGCCTTGGGTATTCCATTCTTCATCGACAATGACGCTAACGTGGCAGCTCTTGGTGAGCGTTGGATGGGTGCTGGTGAAAAACCAACCAGACGTTGTCTTTATGACACTTGGTACAGGTGTTGGTGGCGGTATCGTGGCAGAAGGAAAATTACTCACGGTGTTGCTGGTGCTGCAGGTGAACTTGGACACATCACAGTTGACTTTGATCAACCAATCGCATGTACTTGTGGTAAAAAGGCGTCTTGAGACAGTAGCTTCAGCAACAGGGATTGTCAACTTGACTCGTCGTTATGCAGATGAATACGAAGGCGATGCGGAGGTTGAAACAGCTTGATTGATGACGGAGAAGAAGTAACAGCTAAAACTGTCTTTGATTTGGCAAAAGAAGGAGACGACCTTGCCTTGATCGTTTACCGTAACTTCTCACGTTACTTGGGTATTGCATGTGCCAACATCGGTTCAATCCTAAACCCATCAACAATCGTTATCGGTGGTGGTGTGTCAGCTGGAGAATTCCTCCTTCAAGGTGTGCAAAAGGTTTATGATGAAAATACCTTCCCACAAGTTCGTACAACAACGAAATTAGCTCTTGCAACTCTAGGAAATGACGCTGGAGTTATCGGGGCAGCATCACTTGTATTGCAATAATGCACATGAATCAAGAGCTTGGATATTGATCAAGCTCTTTTTAAGTTGAAGTTGTTAGAATAAGTAATAACTCAATAATGATAGGAGGAGTTTTGGATGAATACTGCAGAGCAATCCATGGTTGATTTAGCCTTGTCTATTTGCTAGGCAAGCTCATGAAGGAGCAACTGGATAAGGCAGGGAGTAGATTATATAGAACATCCATCCCATGTAGCAAGCCAAGTTGATACTGAAGAAAGAAAAAGCAGTGGCTCTGCTACATGATGTTATAGAGGATAGTCTTGTTTCAGCTGAAGAACTATTACAAGCTGGTTTACCAGAAACAGTAGTTACTGCTGTTCAGGTTTTGACAAAGAAAAAGAACAAGATTATCAAACATATCTGGAAACTGTGAAGAAAAAATCCTCTTGCAAGAGTAGTAAAATTAGCTGATCTAAAACATAATTCAGATTTATCGAGATTGTCTTCTATTACTGAAAAGGATAGGGAAAGATTGATAAAAAGGCTATTGATTTTTCTGAGCAGGTAGAAAAAACCTTTTTGCTACTACTAGTTAAGATAATGAATGAGGGTGAGGCAAATGACAAAAGCAGACACAATTTTAAAGAAAATATCGAGGCGAGATCTTGAATGAGGGTGTGTTTTTCTGAGCAAGCTCGTCCAAGTACAAGGATGGGACTGTTGCTAACTCCAAGTACATCACAGGGCCTTTGCAAAGTATGATTTGTCTAGAAATTTCCATCACGACCTTGCGCCCCATCGCAATCAAATCAGCCATCAAGGAAGTACTTTTGGATCTACCAAGACCAGACCAATAGTTTGGAAGTTCTCAATGACAAGTACAATGTTCACTACTGGAATGACTGGGAAGTGGGAGATACGAGGGACTATAGGGGAACGTTATGGGGCTGTTGTTAGAAGCATGACATCAGTAACAAGATTCTCAAACAGTTAGAAGCCAATCCTTGGAACCGTCGCAATATCACTTTTCCACTTTGGGATTATCAGGCTTTTGAGGAGACAGATGGACTTCTTCCAGCGCATTTCAGACATGTTTGATGTCCGTCAGGTAGATGGGGAAATTTATCTGGATGCAACCTTGACCCAGCGTTCTAATGATATGCTGGTAGCTCACTACATCAATGCCATGCAGTATGTGGCGCTTCAGATGATTGCTAAACACTTTGGTTGGAGAAAGTTGGGAAATTCTTCTACTTTATCAATAACCTTGCATTTATGACAATCCAATTTAGTACAAGCTCGGGAATTGCTTCGTCGTGAGCCTTCAAATTGCCAACCACGTTGGTCTTGAATGTACCAGACAAGACCAATTTCTTTGATATATAAAGCAGAGGATTTTGAGCTGGTTGATTATGATCCAGTCAAGCCACAGTTGAAGTTTGACTTGGCAATTTAATACTCTCTGAAAACTCTCTTCAAATCAGGCTAGATTCCTATTTGGTTTTTATTGAGTATAAATATAGAGAAGTTGAGAAAAAATCTCAACTTCTTTTTGTTGCTAAAGTGTGATACGCGACGACGCGCTGCTTTCTTACGATTTTCTTCGATGAAAGCTGCTTTTGTTCTTCTGGTTCGACCACTTTCTTTTTAACTGCGTATACTGCACCTGCAACTGCAGCGACAGTTCCTGCAATACCTGTTACAGACCTTTAGCGAATCCTTTAGCCATGAGTATTCCTCCTTTAACTTATAAATCAGCCAGCTACCTCAAGAGGTCGCATTTTTCTGACTGACCTTTTTGATATAATAATAGTAACGAAAAATAGGAATTTTTCAAGGAAAAAGATGAAAACAAAAATAATTGTGATTGTTGGACCGACTGCAGTTGGAAAGACAGCTCTAGCCATTGAAGTTGCTAAACATTTTTAATGGTGAAGTAGTTAGTCGGAGATAGCCAACAAGTCTATCGAGGGACTGAGATATTGGGACAGCCAAGAGCTAGTCCAGAAGAGCAGAGCAACTGTCCTCATCATTTTAATCGATGTGAGAGATGTATGCAAGTCTTACTCGGCTTTTGATTTTGTTTCGAGAAGCTAAGACGGTCATTGAGGATATTCAAAGTCAGGTAAGCTCGCTATTATTGCTGGTGGGACGGGACTCATGTCCAGAGTCTGCTGAAGGCTATCATCTTGGTGGGGAGACACCTCATGAGGGAGATTTTGGCTTATCGTGCTAGTCTGAATCCTTTTTTCGGATGAGGAGTTAGCCCATCTGTTGGATCAAAGCAGGCCTTGAAATTCCCCAATTTAATCGTCGTCGTGCGCATGCGTGCTTTAGGAAATTTCCATTTTGGACAAGACTTGGAAAATCAGAGACCTATGTGAACCACTGATTGTTTGCTTGGACGATGAACGTAGTCAGCTTTATGAGCGGATTAACCACCGTGTGGACCTGATGTTTGAAGCTGGACTTCTAGACGAAGCTAGTGGCTGTTTGATCATTATCCAGATGTTCAGACTGCTAAAAGGAGATTGGTTACAAAGGAACTCTTTCCTTATTTTCGAGGAGAGCGAGTCCTTGGAAGAAGCTCGTGATCAGTCTCAAACAGGCGACCCGTCGTTTTTGCCAAGCGCCAGCTAACATGGTTCAGTAATCGCATGCGGTGACCTTTTTATCGAGATAGGAGAATCTGGTGTAAAGACCGTATGTTTTAAACCAGATTGAGGTGATGATTGAAACGGAGAAAAAGAGGAGCGAGTCACTGCTGATTGATTGTTGAACTCCAGGGTATGGATAATTTTTGACCTCTCCATGGAAGAACTGGCTAGTCTAGCCAAGACGGCAGAGTGCAGTTGTAGTCGATATGCTGCAGACAAAAACGTAGAAGTATGATTCCAGACGCTTTGTCGGTTCTGGTAAGTTGGAAGAAATTGCGCTCATGGTGGATGCAGAAGAAATCACGACTGTCATCGTCAACAACCGTCTGACTCTCGCTAAAATGTCAATTTAGAAGAAGTTCTGGGGTCAAGGTTATTGACCGTATGCAGTTGATTTTAGATATCTTTGCCATGAGAGCTCGAAGCCATGAAGGGAAGCTCCAAGTTCATCTAGCCCAACTCAAGTACCTCTTGCCTCGTTTAGTGGGGCAGAGGGATTATGCTTAGCCGTCAGGCAGGGGAGGCGTGGTTCCCGTGGTCCAGGTGAAAGTCAGTTGGAGCTCAATCGTCGTAGTGTTCGTAACCAAATCACAGATATCGAGCGCCAGCTCAAAGTGGTTGAGAAAAATCGAGCGACAGTTCGAGAAAAACGTTTGGAGTCAAGTACCTTTTAAGATTGGTTTGATTGGCTACACCAATGCTGGAAAAGTCAACTATCATGAATACCTTGACTAGCAAGACCCAGTATGAGGCAGATGAGCTCTTTGCGACTCTGGATGCGACAACTAAAAGCATTCATCTGGGGGGCAATCTTCAGGTTACCTTGACCGACACCGTTGGATTTATTCAAGATTTGCCGACAGAGTTGGTGTCTAGTTTCAAGTCGACCTTGGAAGAAAGCAAGCATGTCGATCTTCTGGTTCATGTTATCGATGCCAGCAATCCCTTACCATGAGGAACATGAAAAACAGTTCTTTCCATCATGAAAGACTTGGACATGGAGGATATTCCTCGCTTGACCCTTTATAATAAAGCGGATTTGGTGGAAGATTTCACGCCTACTCAAACGCCTTATGCATTGATTTCTGCCAAGTCTAAAGATAGTCGCGAACAGTTGCAAGCTTTATTACTAGATAAGATTAAGGAAATTTTTGAACCCTTTACTTTGCGCGTGCCTTTTTCTAAGTCTTACAAGATTCATGATTTAGAAAGTGTTGCTATCCTAGAAGAAAGGGAATATCAAGATGACGGCGAAGTCATCAGAGGCTATTTTTGAGAAAAATAAATGGAGATTAGAAGAATTTTATGACTGATATCAAATCATTAGCTCTCAAATATGGTGGCTATACAAGTCTAGACAAGGTATATTTGGACCAGCTTCTAGCTGGTAGGTCTGAAGAGGAGCAACTAGCTCTCATCACCCCTCCACCCAGCGTAGTGAATGCCTACTTTGCAGAACTCTACCAGAAAAAAAGTCCTCAGGCTGCGACCGATTATTTTGCAGAATTGACTCAGGAGCTAAACCTTTATAATACTGAACCAAGTTTCACGGAAGAAAGCAAACCCTTTATCCGCCTCAATCTATCAGGCAAGTCTTTTGGATTTTGCTACGAGAAAGAAGGTCTTGGACGTATTTTCTCAGAAGCTGAGGAAGCAATCACAGCTGACTTGCTCTTTGAAATCGCTCAAATCTTTCTCATCAACTCGTCTTTGAGGAGTCTGGAAAAAATTTACATGAAGGCTGTGTCGGAGATGAGGAAGTTGTTAGCGTGGAAAATCTCACAACTTTAACGGACTTGGAAAGTTTAGCTGATGGTCGTAAACGTCTCAAAAGGCTACAGCCAAGAGGATTTGCTACAAGAAGCTAAATCTTTCTCTGGTAAGTTTTATTATCGCTCAGAAAACCGCACCGCTATGTTATATTTTTAATTAATTAGAAAGTATCGAATGGATATTCAATTTTTAGGAACGGGGGCTGGTCAGCCCTCTAAAAGCCCGCAACGTTTCAAGTCTCGCCCACGAAACTCTTGGACGAGATTAACGAAGTTTGGCTCTTTGACTGTGGCGAAGGAACGCAAAATCGCATTCTGGAAACCACGATTCGACCACGGAAGGTCAGCAAAATCTTTATCACCCACTTGCACGGAGACCATATCTTTGGTTTGCCAGGATTTCTCTCTAGTCGTGCCTTTCAAGCCAATGAAGAGCAGACAGATTTGGAAATCTATGGTCCCCAAGGTATTAAGTCATTTGTCTTGACTAGTTTACGTGTCTCTGGTTCTCGTCTACCCTATAAGATTCATTTTCATGAATTTGACCAAGATTCTCTTGGCAAAATCCTTGAAACGGATAAGTTTACCGTTTATGCAGAAGAGTTGGACCACACTATTTTCTGCGTTGGTTATCGTATCATGCAAAAGGATTTAGAAGGGACCTTGGATGCTGAGAAACTCAAGGCTGCTGGTGTCCCATTCGGCCCTCTTTTTGGAAAAATTAAAAACGGTCAGGATGTCGTCTTAGAAGACGGCACCGAGATCAAGGCAGCAGACTATATCTCAGCACCGCGACCTGGTAAGATTATTACCATTTTGGGAGATACTCGAAAAACAGATGCCAGTGTGCGTCTTGGTGTCAATGCAGATGTTCTTGTCCATGAGTCGACTTATGGCAAGGGAGACGAAAAGATTGCCCGCAACCATGGTCACTCAACTAATATGCAAGCTGCGCAGGTTGCAACAGAAGCAGGAGCCAAACGACTCTTGCTCAACCATATCAGTGCACGCTTCCTTTCAAAAGACATTAGCCAGCTCAAGAAAGATGCGGCAACGATTTTGAAAACGTCCATGTGGTTAAAGACCTAGAAGAAGTGGAAATCTAGAATCTCGAGAAAGGAAAAGTATGTCTACGATTCTCATTACAGGTGCTAGTGGTGGTCTGCCCTAGAAATGGTCAAACTCTTGCCCAATGATCAATTGATTTTGCTGGGTAGAAATAGAGAAAAATTAGCTCAGCTATACGGAAATCATCCACAGGCTGAATTGGTTGAGATTGATATTACCGATAGTCAAGCCTTAGAAGGATTGGTAGCTGACCTCTATCTCATGGTAAGATTGATGTTTTTGATTAACAACGCTGGTTATGGGATTTTTGAGGATTTTTGACAGATTTCTAATCAAGATATTCATCAAATGTTTGAGGGTTAACACCTTTTGCTCTCATGAATCTATCTCGTTTGGTTTGCTTCTCGTATGAAGGAGATTCGAAAAGGTCATATCATCAATATCGTCAGTATGGCAGGATTGATAGCGACTGCTAAGTCTAGTCTATATTCTGCGACCAAGTTTGCGGCTATCGGTTTTTCAAATGCTTTGCGACTTGAACTCATGACCTATGGTGTCTATGTGACAACGGTCAATCAGGCCCCAATCCAGTACAGGATTTTTTGACCAGGCAGACCCAGATGGGACCTACCTCAAGTCGGTTGACCGTTTTCTATTGGAACCAGATGCTGTCGCGCAAAAGATTGTTAAGGCAATAGGTAAAAACAAACGCGAGCTCAATCTCCCAATCTTACTCAATCTAGCCCATAAGTTTTACACCCTCTTTCCTAAGTTAGCAGATAAGTTGGCTGAGGAAACCTTTAATTATAAGTGAAAAAGCTGTTCCCTTGAGGAATGGCTTTTTGCTTTAATTAGGAGGAGTTGTTTATCAAAAATAATCCTAGAAAATACTGGTAGTTTATTCTTTTAATAGATGGTTTAAAAGGTATCATAGAGATAGAGAAAAGCGAAAGGAGGATAAACTTCCCGAGTCTAACATAACTAAAAGTATATCTATAGTCGAAAACTTATGAAGTCAATATAAAATGGGATTAAAAGAACTTGCCCTTTTGTCGGATTGACTAGGCTGTGATCAGAGTTAGAAATATTCTTAGAATAGAAGAAAATAAAAAGCCTAAAAATGTTAAAACATCTTGACATTTTATCGATTTAGAGTACAATAAAAATATGAAAGAGCTCTTGACATTGTTTGACGAGATTGGAGAACAGGACTATGAAAAATGAGATGAAATGGACGAAACGATTCAGCTGCGTTTCTGAGGAATCGGGTTATGAAAACGGCTCTATTTGGCTTATGTGGGTGGACAGTATTTAATATTTATCAATCTATACAAAGGCATTGAACTTGAAATGTTCACCAAGTCTGATTTGTGTTTATCTATTTCTGTTCAAGTTTGCACAAACTGCATATAAAACAGAAAATGATTGGTGTGATGAAGGTTTAAAGAACCAAATAAACTTGTTCGAGGAGTAATTTTGAGTGGTTTGATTATCCTTATCCCGTAGTTTTGGCGATTGGCGTTTATTGTTTTCAGAAAGGACTAATGCTGTATGAAAAATAATATCAAACAACTCAAAGAAAGTCTGAAGGACTACGTCAGAAGATATGGCGAAAAATATTGACGTTAGTCGACAAGCATTATTGCTATCGAGGATCAACCAAGTACAATCTACACTTGAACTAACAATGAAAAGTGCAGGTTACTACAACTACATGTTGAAGAAAGTCATTTAGAAGATTAAAAGATATCGGAATAGCATTTATTCTAATCATCTGATTCGTAATGATGGAAGTTTTTCGGTTCATGGAAAACTCTTTTAAACTCATAAAGTCTACTCAATTTTACCCCTTGTCCATCTATATATCTATCATCGTAAAACTGGTCATAAAGATTGCAAATCGGATCTTTTAAATGGTATACTAGTTACTGTTATGAAAACGTTTGCGTTTTTTGTTGATGATGATTGATAGGAGACAGACATGGAATTAACAGCTATTTATCCTAGACCAGGAATCAGAGTATGCATATCTTTACAAAGAAGGTCAATACACATATCAGAATCAGAACCAAGAAAGATGATGTTCAGCGGTCATCTTACACTATGGAGATCCTTTTATTTTATTGTAGGATAGATATGAAGCTAAGAAAGAGATGACCAAAGTAACCTCGGATGTTTTATTTGATTCTGCAGGTTACAATAGTCATTGCTGCACAGTTCAGTACCTCTTTGAACTCCTTGATGAAGAGAAGGTCAAAGGTGTTTTTACGGTGATAAAGGGTTTACGTAGAACCTACTAGAAAACTTGGATGCGGAAGAAATGGTTTCAAAACTCTATATTCCGAAATTGAGTTTGTCAGGTTCCTGACTGGGTTTTCAATACCGTTTGGTATCAGATTTTCAGAACGCTTTTCTAATGGAAAATCTAGTTTGACTCAGATGGAGCTCGAGTGGGATCTGTCATTGCACTAACTGGATGATTTTTGGTGGAAGTTAGGGATTGTGACCATTTAGACTATCTAAAAGATTTGGGAATCACTGGACTGCTATGTCGATTTT